>Ga0209282_1000927_pt1 | contig 15326 bp, 6 predicted proteins | sample Mtrugardesep15_FD_187529 | JGI IMG/M metagenome (GOLD analysis project Ga0209282, IMG submission 187529) | Root nodule microbial communities of legume samples collected from California, USA - M. trunc garden sep15 (SPAdes) (version 2) | ecosystem: Host-associated > Plants > Roots > Nodule...
TTTGGTTGTGGTGGTGGGTGGTGATGAAAAGAGAGATGGTGGGAATTGGGAAGATTGAAGACAGTGTGGACATATTGTAATAAGATCAATGTTCCACTTTGATCTAACGGTTAAAAATAACCTTTCATAACTTGTGCATGGTGCACAAATTTAACAATTTGTGCATCCTAAATGCCACCTTATTTTCAACACTCCTCGTTGACTAAATATTTTGGTCTCCTTTGAATTTAGATCCTTCATTTTTCTCTTCTTTGTCAAAAAATATGTTCCCTCTTCATTCTCTCCAAAAATATGTTCACTCTTCATCAAATTTAAAATAAAACACTTGTATTTTACCGGAGGATTGATATTCTTTATTGTTTTAATTTGATCTTTAATCACATAATAACTATGTTCAAATAATACTTTGTGGCCTTTCTTCAAAACTGAACTACTTTTTGGTTGTGTGGTGTGAAGCATTGATTATGATAGAAATGATTAGGTAGAATTCATTTTGGTTAAAAGTAATTCTAATTAAAAGTGATTTATTTATTTTTTTTAAGCAAAATAAAATATATAAATAAAAAGGAAATACAAAAGCTGAGGGGCATAAACCTAACCCAACAACCACATAATCAGCCCAAAAAAGGTATTACAACAGTAATAAAACAAAAGTGGTATAAAAACAAATGTTTTACAGATAAATACACATCTATAAAATCTAGCGAACCCAACGTGGGGAACGGAACCGAATTGCAAAAGAAAGCGACGTGTAAAAGACTGCAAGCATATCCGTGTCAAACCATAGACGAATATGAAAACAATTCAAACTCGTCTTTTTTTGTGGCGCATGAACTGCCGCCAACACGGACAGATTCACTGACCACCAACCCTTCCAAATAAAGACAGCAAACTTCACGCCCTTTCGAGCACATCAAACTCTCACTGTAACGAACGACAATGAAGAGTCTTAGGAACAGAACCGATGGTACGATGACAACAACCAAACATCATGAAAGCTGCAGATCTCAACAGATCTGGACAAATCAGAAATCAGACAAGCAACAACCATCATCCAAAGGTTTCACAAACCATAACACAAAATCCGATGGCGATGGCGGCGTACTGCCCAACCACCGCCGTTGAAAACAGAACCAAGAAGAGTTACAACTGCCTTTGAGCTAGATGAGAACCAGAGATCGATGAGGAGAACAACCATGGAGGTTTGGTAAAAACACATAGCAAACCGCGACGGTAGCTATCACAGCCCCAAGAGGGACCGGGGAGGTGGTGACGCGGTGAAGAATCAACCGGTCGCACCACCAACACCTATATCTACATGGTGGCTGACCGTATTTGGATTTGAAGGAGAAAAGAAGAGTTACGGAAGTGGTGGAAGGTTGGGAAAGAAGGAGAAGAGAGGGAAGAGAACTTCTCTCTCTAAGGCGGTCAAACTTGGAATTGATATTAAAGAGAATCAATTGATTATAATTTGAAAATAAAAATGAAAAAAAGTAGAAAAATTCTGATTAAAAGTTATTTGTGTTCGGATACTTTAATGTAAAAGTGAGTTGAATTATATATACGTATGAAAATCAATTCTAGAATAAAAAAACTATAAATCATAACTTCAAATATATTTAATCCTGGATGCAGAATCAACTCTACTCGACATCTACCAAATATGTCAGAATCAATTATACACCTCCAAAATCAATTATGATCCCTCTAAAAGTGGAACCAAACATATATACACTTAAAAGATTTGATCAGTTCCATAAACATATAAAATATTGAAAATTAGTTTAAAACCCGGGTGACTTTTAATTGAAACGATTTCCAATGTATACTTCATTCCCAATTATGACTTTAAAAATAGAACTTTTGTTTTGCTATTTGAAAAAAAGTATCGAGTAAAATGGTTAGTGCAATCATTGTTAATAAGCCAAGCTTTTGAGAGTTTGTTTGTTGTAATACATGGCATTGCAAGTAGAAATTTCTCTTCCTCTTTATGTTGATCTTCAACAATGTTAACATCTTCTTGTTTTGATGAGACTTGCATGTATACTTTCATACTTGATCACACTTATAACAATTTGGATCTTCTTGTAATACTCCCTCCGTCTCATAATACATGACATTGTTGACCCTATTACGTATGCCAATGTATAATTTTGAGTATAAATATCTTTAATAATATATTAGAAAAAATTATGAAATATTGAAATTTTGAAAATACTCATCGAGACAAACCTAACGACATCTTATATGATATTATTTATCTTTGTATATTAATAGAAAAATATAGTCAAAGTAAGTTAGGTCAAAATTGCACATTTTTAAATGAGTCATCTACTGCAAGACGAAGCGAGAAGTAATTTTTCCTTTTTTTTTTTCCACCATGGTTTTCTTCCATTTTGTTAAATACATACATTCCACAGTTCTTTCTTGTCTTGTTTGTCTTCTTTTCTAGTGTACTTATAATACATGTAACACTTCTCTCAAAGTGATCTTACAAGATCCTTTGTGTTCTCCAAAGGGGCTATATATAGAAGCTTCCAATATATATGAGAACAATTTGCTTTCCTATATATTACAAGAACTTTTTCTACAATTAGAAATGTACCTTATTGAAAATACCCAATAATTTATCTAAGTATATTCCTTGATTGTCTTATTCTCCTTCACTCTTTGTAACTTGCTCTCTCATTAAATTCAACGCGCACATGCTCTAAATCCTTTAGGCATGTCCTTACTCTCACTGCCCTAAGATCATAGATTTCTCCATCAAATATAGGTGGTGCAACTTTTGAAAATTTTGATTCAACTCCCATCTTCAAAGACCTATATTTGTGGAAAAAAGTGAGCTATATACTTGATGTATCAAGTGTGAGTTAAAATCCTACATTGGTCGGACGAGTTTTAGATTGAGCAATATATAAGTGAGATGCCTTGTATATCCAATGTCTTTATGTTTTGGGTAAAAAATTGTGTTGTTTATTTTCACTTGTGCGGTTACTCTTAGCTCAGTGTAATGATTTAACCCTAGTTAGACTCTCCCTCATGGCCTAACAATAAGAGCCCAATTTGACTTGTTTGGGAGTCTGAGAGGTTCTTAGTTTTGGATAAAAGATGATAATTGTCGCACACTTAAGGGAGAGATGTTGTGATGTGTCAAGTGTGAGTGAAAGTCTCACATTAGATGGAAGAGTTCAAGTTGAACAATATATAAGTGAGTTGACCAATAAACGCAATGTCCTAAGATTTTGAGTGAAAACATGGTGTATAATCTCACTTTATGATTGCTTTTTGCCTAATATAATGATCAAACTCAGCGAAACTTTCCTTCACGATCCAACAACATGATACATGGAGAAACCTCATTCTTTATTTTTTATTTTTTTATAGAGTTAATTTGATACAAAATATCAGTCCTTAAAATGTTATGAATATAATTATTTTTTCTAATATGATCTATTGTTAATTGAACTAGTTTTATCGCACCGGACACCATGTGTTTCTCTACCAAACCACCTTATATTTCATAATAGAGTAACATTTATTTGGACACAAATTTAAATAAAAATGATTTAGAAACACACATCTAACATTTATTGTCTTTTGCTTGGTTGAAAGTTAAATTGATCCATTATGCTTTCAGTTATTCTGACTAGTGGCGACATCCTTTTCTGTGTATTGGTGTTATGGACTAGTTTTCTTCTCTTATTTTTATTGTATTCAAACACTTTTACCTTTGGCATCATACTATGACTTTGTAATTTGTAGGGTGATTCTCTTTTGCACACCTTGTATGAGTTGAATCACTCTTCATGTTTTAATTCCATTTTGATTTCTTAAAAAAAAATGTTGTTAACTTATTTAAAAATATACTTTGTTTAATTCCTTTTTCTTTTACTCTTTCATTCATTCATGTGTGTTTAAAACCTTTATATTTTGGCATATTATTCACAACATATTCAAACAGATTTGGACATATCTTAGGAGATCCATGTCCTAGGATGAAAAGAACGAATAGCTCTTACCAATTTTCATAGAGCACTTTTTGAGGAGTTGCCCATTCTCGATCAGTTGAACGTGGGGAACCGAAACAATAATGTGTCTATATCAACAATCATTATCTATGATCCCTCACTCTTCAGGTGGCTTTCCACTTAATCTGCTCTTCCATTACTTTCGGGTAAATCTTATTCATTTACGGTAAAATAAACTATAAAATAATTTGTTTATATATTATCTAAACACTCCAAAATAACTTCTGATCGTAAACAATTTTATATTATATATGCTCATTTTTTAAATTAATTTTTTTGTGGGCTTTTATATATAAAAAAGTTAAAAATGAAAGACATGATGATATATAAGTGATTAATTTTGAGTATGTTTTCTTGATTTGTTGAACCTAATTAGTCTATACTCAGAAATTTTCTAGCACAATTAAGGTAAAATACTTAATATTTTGGGATAAATGAAGCTTATAGTGGTAGCCATGGTGGGGGATACGATGACAATTGGATCACGTCTGAGACTTTTGTTTCACTACTTGTTTGCTTGTTTCAACTTTCAATCAAACAATTGTGCACTGTAAACTCATTTACTCTAGCTTTCATCATAACCTTTTCTTTTGCCATCTATATTTTTCCCTGTTTTCTGTCGACCTGTATAGCCGTGTAACAATGGCTTGGCGTACGGGCATGAACAACTACCAAACATTTCATTACACGTGTCATTCTATGTTTGGTTCGAATTTTCTAATAATGGAATTGTTACAATCTCAACAATATTACTAAAATGAAATATTATAAGTAGTTTGCTTGACAAAGTAATTCATGGGCAATTTTCTTTTCTTAAAAAAATTTGTATTCGGCCAAGAACCGATTAAACTATGAGCCAATCTCACCGTCCATTAATGTTAAAGTCATGTATGCGCTGACCTAAGAGCTAAGAGCTAAGAGCTAAGATTCTGATCAAGGTTTCATTTGAAGAGCTAAGATTCTGATCAAGGGAGGAAGATAAGAATTTTAATATGTTATTTCATTCATTTGAAGAGATGCTAGTTTTCATATCAATGTTTTTAAATTTATTTTGTGACTACATTGAAGTTGAATGTTTCTCCACTTGATGGAAGGATGAACGTCTTGAGAGGATTTGCAATTTAGAAAGAAAAAAAAAAGTCTCTTAATATTTGTTGTGAGTTAATTCAATTTACCCAATAATATTAAGTTACTTGTAGTGAAAGTAAGAAGAGATAGAGTACATAACCTTGAGTTCAGAACATTTTGTTACGACAGTTAGTTAGTTTTACTAGTTAGTTAGTTGTTAGGCAAAAATAGCTCCATCTTGTGATGTATAAATAACTAATGTGTATGTGAAAATAAAGAAGTGAAAGTGAATGAAACAGATTGAGAATCACAAGTGAAATGATAATTGAATTTTTCCATAACACCTTTTCATATCTCTCTCAAAACTCTCGAATAACTTTATCTTTTGTGTTATTTTTCTTTTTTTTCTTCTATGATAACAAACGAATCAAGTGAGTGAATGAAAGTGTAAAGTGAATTGCACTAACAACATATAAGCTATGCAAGCATTAACAAAATAATTAAACGTACCCAAAGAGCTTAGACTTGATTTTCATTTAGAACCACTCTAATGACATTTAATTTACAAATAAAATTCCATCTCCAAGATCATAAAATTTATCAATATTTTATATAGATTTCAAGATGTAATTGTAAGATAATTTCAACTCATGGGAAATAATACTATTAACCTTTCCTCTTTGATATATTGATTTTGCCATTTAAAACATAGCTATTAACCTATATATGTTCTTCTTCATTCATACACTTAAGAATGGCAGAAACTAAAGTAGATTAAGGAGCAACACTGATAATAAATGTTGTTGTGTATCACATATTCATTAGAACTATAATTTCGATTCAATTGAATTTTTAGAATAAAAGTATAATGCACTGTGTACCAGTTCAATGATAAAGTATAACGCTTTAATTTTTTATTTGTTTTTTACCTATTGAAGTTTAAAAGAATACTCCTTCTGGTCTCAAATATAAACATACATAAAAAAAGGTCAAACAAAACTGATTTAATAGGTTCAATTTTTTAACGAGATACATCAACTTTATTTGACTTTTTTTTCTTATATTTAACTAGATACATAAATTTTTTAACGAAATAAATTAACTTTGAGACCAAAGTAGTAATAATTTGTAAACTTAATATCTTAGGCTTATATCTTAGAAAAAATTGAGCCCTTAAACTTTGACATATAGAATTTTTAACAAATACTCCATCCGTTTCAAAATACATGTCAATTTTGAAGAAATTGTAGTAACCAAGAAACCAAATAAATTTTGTTATTTTTGATGAAATTATGTGTGTGTTTTCTATAATACCCTTAACAATTTATTATTTCATTCTATTTTTCCTCTCTCTACAATAAATATGTAAGGGCATTTTTGACAAGACAATAATTAATGTTGCATTGAAACTTGAAAGTGACAAGTATTTTGAAACAAAATTATTCTTTAAAATTGACATGTATTTTGAAACGGAGGGAATATAAAACTTTATTTTTCTATAAAAGAAAAAAAATTAATTTTTGCTGATCTAGAAGATACATGATCCTTGTGTGATTGGACAACCTAATTGTGCTAAGGGCCGTCATTTATTAGGAGAAATACATTCAATTCAAAGTTAAAGAGAATTATTAATTTTACCAAAAGGTTGGCTCCTTGCGTCAAAAGTATTCTTAACAATGGTGACTAGACATTGTATCTCGTTGATGGAGTGGAGGTTAATGACGATGCAAGTTTATGTGGATGATAATGTTTTTGACTGAGGGAAAACATACCTAAATAAATAGATGAATTCATACTTGATGGGGTGATTGTCGTGGCAAGTGTGACTTAAAAATCTTACATTGAGTGAAAAACTGTTGTTGAATAATATATAAGTGAGACGGCTCATATATCTAATGTCTTAAAATTTTAAGTTAACATATGAAGTTCAACTCACTTGTGTGGTTGATCTGCACCAATTATGAAGATCCGTTCATTCCCGTTATGATTTATACAATGATACAAATACAAGTGAAAGAAAAAACAAGTAGAATTAGTTTTTTCACGATTTGTATTTACATTGTAACCTAAAAAAAACGTAAAATTTCTTGTAAATTTTTCTCTGTTAGAAATCTTGTTTGTTGGGAAGAGGTTGTTGCACTTGAAACCTGAAAAGTTTAATGATTATGCATGTAGAACTCAAAGCGCATGGGGTTGCCACACTAACATTTAGGTTCGATTCGCCTCACCAATAACTGTATGTTGGATGCAATAAGTAATGACCGGCGAATCCCCTTCAGAATACTATGAGTTCCTTGACGTGTATTGCACAACCACACCAAGCGTATCTCGTAATAATATTTTACAGATTTATAGTTCCAACAATTCACTCATGCATTAGAGAATTGATGGATGATTTAGAGTAAGAGAATGATGGAGAATTATGTTGTTAATGCAACAAAATTTCTGTTTTGAGTGTGTACAATTAATGCCCAAATGCCAAGTATTTATAGTGCATTATATGACCCTTCATGAGAGAATGCACCCCTTTGACTTGAATCAATGTTACAGTTCATTAAGCACCTTTTTGTGTTATAATCATATACACTTGAACTAATGTTAAAGTTCATTAATCACACCTTTGTCAAATATTCTAATATATATGAAAGCTTCTCTTAAAGAGTTACAACTCTTGATTTAAAGTGATTCAATTATTTTGAAAATCACCAACATTCCCTGAATAAGAGTCCAATGTAGTAATTAGGAAGCCATGGAGTAGTACCTAAATCCATGAGACCCTAACTATCAATTGATAGACCCTACTAGTATATGAAAAATTGAGAATCGTGAGCTAACGAGCCTAGTGACAATGGGCAGTCCATGCCGGACCATCAGCCGTCACGTGTATGTAGCCGGCGATGACATAATCACATGAATTTTGTTGGAGGTCCAAAAAGAACACTAAAATAATACACAAAGAATGTGATATTTGTTTTACCAAAGAAAGAAGAGAATGTGATATTCTATTTTATTATCTTGACCAGGTATGTATTTGGAGAGGTGTCTCTATCGTATTGCTTGAGGACGGTTGGAGGGCCCACCTCGTGGAAGCTTTAACCCCACATTTCAGTTATTTATTAGTTTATTAATAGAATGTAGAAAGGGTAAATTAATATATTGCGTCAGATAATAAATAAAATTATATTGCTGACCAAACAAACAGAGTTCGCGTGCCGTTGCTGCAACTAAAAAAGAATTATTATTTTTCAAAACCTTAAAATAACTGTGTTAAAAATAATCACATAATGAGATAGCTCTGGGGTATTATTACTATTTTATTTGCACTTTTTGGAACTGCAATACTGCTGTAAAGAAATGTTTAACTAATAGAAATTCTAACAAATATTTTAAGTGTACCTTTTAAGAAGTTTAAAGAAAATAAGAAATCCTTAAAAAAAAAGTTTAAAGAAAGAATCTTATCTTGACCAATCTCTAAATATGATTTTAATTCACTTTCAACCATTTAAATTTATTTTGCTATAAATTTATTTTTTAGGCAAAGAGGTATGCAAGGGCATACCTTATGTTGACATATCACATGAGTATTGCATTATATAAGAAAATAGACATTCAACAACATATAAATGATATAACATATACACTCACTATTTTATTATTGAGTTCATTTTTCGTTTTATTTATCTACGCTTTATTTACTTTTTATTTATGAAAAAATGGACACATGTAATAGAATAGAGGAACCCATTTTAATAAGGGAAACCCACTAATGAGTTCCATTAATCTTTCGATTGTGTATATATCTCTCATAAATGGATTCTGAATGGAGGTTAGACATATGAAGCAACCCCATTTCATTTATTATTTTGGGTAAATATGTGGTGTTCAAACTCACTTGAATGGTTTCTCTTAGCATAATATGATGATCACATAGGCTCACGTCAAGACCCAAAATTATCAGAGTCGATGGTTTGATGGAGGGTACGTACTTGATTGTTGCATTGAAAGTTTGTCTCATAATAGTGGTTAGGCCATGTGTTCTGTTGATATTGAGTGGCATTGGCGATGTAAATGCATGGATGAACAAAAAGAAGATAAAAAGCAATGGTTGCACAAATAAATTCTAAATAGTGTGTTGAATTCACCTTCATCTAAACCATCAATGATATTTTACAAAATAAAGTTCCCTTAATTATTCTCGTGCACTAGAGAAAAGAATAAATAATTTAGAAATATATGAGCTGAATTTTGTCTCATGAAAGCATGATTTTCGTCCTTCGTTTCTTTTTGTTGAGTGTCCTTATTGATGGAGAAACTCTTATCACTTGGTGAAGAAAAACAACGATTTTCAAAGGTTTATGCAATGATTGTTTCAAATTGTTCATATACAATTAACGTTTCAATTTTATCATACTTGTCATGCTGGTTTAAGTGAAGGCACTTGTGCATTTTCACTTTCAAGGTCTGGGATTTGAATCGTAGAGTCTTCAAACACACCTATTGACTTTTATTTTTCACTTAAGTAAAAAAAGTAATATCTATAATTTGTTAGACTCAAACTCATATCCTTTAATTAAAGCTAAAGACGCATAACCACTAGACAAACTTTAGGGGGAGATTGTTAGCATAACAATTGTCAGTAAGAATTCGATATTGAATAGAAATGTGAATGTTGAGGATTATATAAGTGAGATGACTCATATAACTAACTCTTTAAAGTTTTTGGTGTAGGTGTTGTGTTCAAACTCACTTGTGTGATTATCCTTAATTCACTATAATGAACTATCAGACACCTTCATGATCCAAGACCTTAATAATATACTATAGAAATATGATAAATACAAATATATGAGAGGATATACAACCAAAGTTCAAGAAGAAAAAACAAGATAAAACATGACAATAAATTCCTTTTCCAAAAGAGCGTCACCTATATGTTGTAAGTCATTTGTGTTCTCAAAGATCTCAATGTGAAGGCTTTCATGCTTGAGATGACCATTTTGGGGGGGTCCTCTTTCATGCTTGTACAAATTTACTACATTCAATTTTTATTTATTAAAAAAATTGTTTTTTCTCACTATTAACAAAAAACAAAAAAAGAGTAAGTGTTTGCGACGGATAACACATGTGTAATTTTAAAAAAAAAAAATATTTGCGACAACTTTTGGTCGACACAATTTTTTTAAAAATAATACATTATATTTGCAGCCATTTTTTGCCACACAAATGTCACATTTTTTTTATCTTTCAGCTTTGCAATTTGTGGTGGCTTTTGCTCCACCCAAATGTGCAGTTGCAGCAGCTAATGCCTGTCATAAACGTTTGCGACAACATTTTTTGTGGTGAGACAAAGGTACACATGAATGTTTCATTGTTAGGTTTTTTTTTTTTTTTTTTGCCTATGTAGGGGCTTTTGGATGCCATAAAACCCTAATTTTCTTGTAGTGTAATGAAATGCTTTTGAAATTTTTCCATCAATGACCTACCGAATGAACAACAGTTTGACAGCGAAAAACAATATTTAGGTAGTTTCTCAAATTTCAAGCCAAAAGACAAAGCAAAACATTCTCTTTCAACAAGAATTCTACCTTGTATTTCATCTCAAAGATGAAGTTAACAAGCACTTGCGCGAAGTGACTAAAGGTTTGGTTATTAGTTTGTCACATCATCAATTGCAATTGGAACACTGGTTTTTGGAGGAATAACGAATACTATTTTGGGACTCCAATACTCGAATAGCACTTCGGTGACATATAATTGGTGACATTGATGACATTGACCAACCACAATGTCACATGTGGCTTTTCTCTCTCTCCTTCACAAGGATTGTGATTGGTTAATATCACCAATGTCACCCAATTCTATGTCACCCAAGTGCTACCCCCAATACTCTTGTGCAAGTCCATGAAGATAATTGTACATTTTGAATAGGCACAAGTCGGTTTGGGACATAAACTTTTGGGTTGCAATCCTTTTTTGTATTATGTTGAGTACATCTACTACTTCATATCAATTTATGGGTCTGGTACCTATTGTACTGATTTTATTTACAATATAATCTTATGACAATTTCCTTTCTCATTATACTTTCTTCTCACACGGCCTTTTAAATTCCAAAAATACCCTCGTTCGGATCATACAATTCGAATCTCTTTTTGGAGATTTTTGGATTATATAATCTGAAATATGCTTATATATAAGCAACAATCATAATCTTTCTCATTTCAACAATTGCAAATTTTGCTTTTAAAACCAACCAAAAAACAAAGTAAAAAAAAAAAAGATAAAACCATGTTGAATAAAATAAAAAATATATAAATATACCACAAAAAATTCTAAAAATCAAATAAAGCTTATTGAAACCTTTTTTTTAGATTTGTCTAGGAATATAAAAAATTAAAATGCATCTAAACGATGAAATTTTGAATTTTGAAGTCCCCAATCCATGTGGCAAATATGGCCCGTCCGTCCTCGTGAGCATAACTCAGTTGGTTTGGACAATGCATAATATATGCAAGGTCCGGGGTTCAAACCCCGACCACCACCAAAAAAAATATGGCCCGTCCAAATTATATTACGTAAAAGACTATCCAAACACTTCTTGATTAGTGCGCAAAGTAGAAAAATTTGATACCCAATGGTCAAATCATGACCCTATGAGATACTAACAAACGAAGTTCCACTGTTTCAATATTTGCACCACACATAACGCAATAACCTAACTGTTCTGCACCCCAAAACCTTGTCTAAGACCCGTATATATGACACTTTTTTTTTCTCTATCGAGTTAGACCAATTAACTCTCTGAAGCCCTTATTGACTTGAGTCGGAGTAGATATGACAACACAACCCGCACCCGCCGGGTCCCCCGCCCCGATTTTTAACGGGGAAAAGCCGAATTTCTGGGTCTGGGTGCGGGTGTGGGGGAAATCAGAGTTTTTAGTACGGGGGCGGAGACGGGTCCGGGGGATGCTTACACCCGCCCCACCCCCACCCCCGCCCCGCACCCGCTTTTTGAAATTTACTTTATTAAACTTTATAATCTTATTTCCATAAACACCTACCTATTTTAATATATTATTACTCTTTAGAAACATAATTATTATAATTATTTTTCTCTTTTAAAAAAAGTTATTAGATCTTTAACTGTTAATATAATTATTGGTTTTTATTGCTATGAAAAAAATATGTATTTTTAAATATTTTATAAAAAAAATAGAGTTTTCGTCGGTGGGGGTAGGGGCGGGGCCGGGAAACCCCTCCTCGTTGGGGACAGGTCTAAGGGTAAAATTTCTATCTTCGTCGGGTTTGGCGGCGGGAGCGGGGCTGGGTACCATGAAACGAGGGCGGGGGCGGGTATGTTAAAACCCGCCCCGCCCCGTTGCCATGTCTAAGTCGGAGTCATTGTAGGAATACCACTATCTCTAGACATTCGTCAACATCCTCTGCCTCGACTATTCCGACCATCGTGATCAACCGGTCCTCTTCGAATTAAATATATTAGTAATGTGTATCGTAGTACTCCTATAGTGTATGAGCAAGATGAGTGCTACCATACACATTAGGAGTGCTACGATAGGAGTGCTACGATACACATTACTATAAAAAGAAAGAAAAGAGAAAATAATGTATGATGAGATTAATCGAAATGTCATGGTGCAACTTATGGCGGGAGGGGTGATATTATAACTTCTAACCATTAAGAGTGACCATCGATTGCCTATCATTATCATAATTCATTCTTGTTCCATTCATATATTTCACTATTCATATTCTTTTTCTTTTTTTAAAGAACCTACACCCCTTCTTTCTCAAGGTTTGATATCTTTTTTGCATTCTCTCTTTCTTTGGCCCCAAACATTAACACCACATCATTCTTTCTCCTCTCCATCTCTATCAGTTGCTGGTGAGTGGAGTTAGAAGTTGACATCTCTCTCTCTCCCTCTCTCTCTCAAGCCGTTTTAGCGCCACCATTTCATGAGATAAGCTTTTCCTGAAATCTAGCTAGCTCCAAACTTAACAACAGATAAAGGAGAGAGAAACTATAGAGAAGAGAAAAGATGATTTATTAGGGCTATAGTTTAATTTCATCCACTCTTAAAACTCCTTTTCCTTCCTTCACTTTCATCTCTTCTCCTTTTCAGTAGTCCTCTCGGGATCTGATCTCTCTCTCTCCCTCTCTTGTTGGAGAGAACAAAGTAATTTGAGCAAGGAGAGGTTTTAATTCAATTCCCGAGGATACAACAATTTAACTTTCCACTTTTCATTTCTTGTCTGTTTTGTCCCCTTGTGTCTTTCTGCCTTTCTTTAGTGCCTGCTTTTTTGTCTGTTTCTGTTGGATTTGACCAAGCTACTTCAAAACGATCGTGGATCAAAGACAACCTTAAACAATTGTTTTTCACCATGCTTATATATCTGAGGATTTAGTGCAATAAACAAGGTTTTCATCAGATCCACACTTGAATTCTACTTAGAGATCTTGCATCCTCGGTTCAGAATTATTAATATCAAGGTTATTCTTTTTCTGTTATAGCTACCTAGTCAAAATATTATTTTTATTTGGTGCTTGATCTACTATATTATATGGGTTTTTACTGTATATATATCATCATATCATGTATGAATGTTTCTTAATATAAATACCAGAATTGTGGATGATCATTAATTTATATAATTTTTTGCTTAAAAAAAATTAAATTTATATAATTCAACAACCAAAACTAAAGACAACTAAAGGACAAAGACATAGCCTTAGTCAACAGCTAACTAATTAAATGTCACTTCTCATGTGTGTGCACAAAATCTTTGACACGACTTTGATCTATGTTCGGTTGGTGTTTGTTTAGCATCATGTTTTAACCTTTCCACCAGTTTTTTTATTTTATTTTTTTTATAGCTAGGTTTGTTATTAACAAGTACTGTTTTTACAATTGATGATATTTTTCTCAAATCGTTTGAACAAGTAGCTTCTAAGTCATGTTATCCTTTCCATATTTAATATTTTTTGTTTATGAGTAAACGTGATTTACTAGGAGTGCTTTATGATAAACTTATTTTGTAGGCATGAAAAGCTAAATGTTTGGTGCTATACCTGCAGACCATCATTCACTTGATCATAACCCTCCCTCTCCATAATTACATTGTAAAAAGTGTGCCCCCTCTACTGTGTTTTGAAACCTAGTTTAGTTATACTCCTTTAAGGAAATATGAATCAATGTTTCATAAGGTAAAGTTATGGGTATATATGTGAAAAAATAACTTCAAATATTCTCTCTTCCTATTTTTATTTGGAGGAGTGCTTTTTTATTCTTAAAGCAAATTAATAGTCCTTAATGTTGGAAAATAATCATGTGATTTTTTTTTTAAAAATGAAAAAATAATAATGTGGTTAATTGCAAAAGTTCTTAACACAATTATTGATTAATGTTCTCCTTATTTTTCTTTTGTTATAAGTAAATATTCCCCTTTGTTAATTTATTGTTCTTTTTTATTACTACAGGTTTTAATTCTTCTAAGGTGGAACATGAATACATTTTCACATGTACCTCCAGGCTTTCGTTTTCATCCAACTGATGAAGAACTCGTTGATTACTACCTCAGGAAGAAGGTATCATCTAAAAAGATTGATCTAGATGTCATCAAAGACGTTGATCTCTATAAAATTGAACCATGGGATCTTCAAGGTATCAATTCGATTTCTATACTACAAACCTTAACAATCAATCCATATCATTTGACCATTTTGGTTTTTATGAAAAAAATATATTAACAGGGAGTACAAGAAGTACTATATTACACGTAACAATAAAATTGTTTACTCTTAATTTATTAAAATTTGACAATACATACATTCATATAATATGAACAAATACTATTTATGATAACACAACATTTGCTACTGGTGATGTATATTGCAAACAGAATTATGCAAAATAGGAAGTGATGAACAAAATGACTGGTATTTCTTTAGTCATAAAGATAAGAAGTATCCAACAGGAACTAGAACGAATAGAGCAACAAAAGCAGGATTCTGGAAAGCCACAGGAAGAGATAAGGCAATATACTCAAAACAATTTCTGGTTGGGATGAGAAAGACTCTGGTGTTTTACAAAGGACGTGCCCCAAATGGACAGAAATCTGATTGGATCATGCATGAGTACCGTCTTGAAACTAATCAAAATGGAATTTCGCAGGTAATTAATAATTCTTTCCTTCTTCTTTTTGCAAAAC
>Ga0209282_1000930_pt1 | contig 15294 bp, 5 predicted proteins | sample Mtrugardesep15_FD_187529 | JGI IMG/M metagenome (GOLD analysis project Ga0209282, IMG submission 187529) | Root nodule microbial communities of legume samples collected from California, USA - M. trunc garden sep15 (SPAdes) (version 2) | ecosystem: Host-associated > Plants > Roots > Nodule...
AAAATGAGGATGAAAATTATGACAATTTTGATCCACAATCTATGCATGACAAGATACTTGAAGTTGTGAGCATATCTGGAACATGGCACCTTGGGAAGCTTCAGGTAAAAATGAATCCTACCCCTGTTCTAGTGATGTACAATTTTAGGATTTACATCGCATTATAAATAAAGGGTCTTACTTGGGATTTTACACTGATATAAAAAATATGCTGCTGACTAACCTTTTTTAAAAACACTACATGAATTATATTTAAAAAATGATCTGAATTTAAGAACTAGAGTTTCTTTTTTTTTAATCATGTTCTGTACGGATCCAGAACCTCATCCATCTCGGTTGTAATCTAGCCTGTGGTCTGTTACTTCTACCTTATTTCATATTTCCAGTATTTAAGCTCTCTTCAATTTTAAAATGGCATGCTTGAGTTTTGACCATGTCATGTGACACAATTTCTTGTTTAGATTAAGTTCTATGGAGTTCAAATTATGAAATTCTGGATGCTCAAATCCTGTCTGTTGCTTTGTCAATATATAGGTTGGGCTTTCTCGAGCTCGAAGACTTGCGCAAGGACAGTCAATTAAGATACAATTGTTTAATAAGTTTCCTGTTCAAATTGATGGAGAACCTTGGTTTCAGGAACCCTGTACAGTTTCCATAGCTCATCATGGCCAGGTTATCATTTTAAAACTCCCTTATCCCCATTGTGCATTACGGGCAGTGCAACCTCCTAATTTGTTACATATCACCTGCTTTACATGTTAATGTCCTTGTATCTATTTTCTTACTATATAACTGAATTTCAACATGTTTGCAATCCTGCACAAGTTGGCGGGTATATATTTGTCCATTTTAATGTTTTCTGTAATGAGAATGTAGTCGTTTCTTCAGGAATTTGACACTTTGTACTTCTAAGTAAATGCTTGGCGCTGCTAAGAAATTTTTAGTGCGATACGATATAAGTTTGTCTCATGCTTTCCCATACTTCTGATTTTCTAATGCCCTTGTATTATTTATTTTCTTTGTTACTGTCCGAACAATTTTTTTTAATCATTTTTTGTGGCTGTTCAGGCCTTCATGTTGAAGAGGGCGGCCGAGGAACCTCTTGGTCATGCAGCTGCAATGATCACTGATGTGCTTGAGAACGCTGAAACCAATAATGTAATTAATGCTTCCCAAAAGCGGGCTCTTCTTCATGAAATGGCGCTCAGACTGTCCTAGAAAATTTTCCCTTTACACCCTGTGATCACAGGTTTTGTTGTAGTTATTTTGAGTATGTTTTACACACCAAGTGTATTTTCCTTTTCAAAAGTTGTCTAAACTGCCTGCTGCTCCTGAAGTAGGCTTGTATATTATGAATATGAATACTACACATCAATAGAAAGAATGGAAATGTATAGCTTCTCAGTTTTTTTAAAGGAGCATCCAAGTTTGATCAGTGTTGAAATACATGTAGCATATGCAATATTTGCAACTGTTACTCGACCTATGCAGCAATATCTGGAATATCCATTGTTTTATGGAATCCCTTGTGAAAGAGGATTATGATTTTACATTTATAGCTTTTATTGAAGGAAAAGAGTACAAGCTGTTATATATTTATTGAACAGAACAGTAAACTAGCTGCCACTGAAAAGAATGTTTGAAGTATCTGGATCAGTAAACATTGCCTTATTTTAGCTGCTCTCAACAACTTTTTCGACCCGAGGTGTTGGTATTACCTTTTACATTACAATTGGCTCTTGACTCTTACTATTTACAGGATGACCTTGTCAATATGTTTTTCAGGGTTAATTTCACCCTTCTTCACTTTCATTTTTTTTCCATAGCAAACCTTTTTTAACCTTCAACCATAGACGAGTGACAAAACCTTTTTCTCTTGTTCCACTTCCACATGCTTGTTTGTCTGCAACTTGTGGACATGAAATTCTTCTTGGTTTCTTATTACTTTTTTTATAGATACGGTTCAACTGATGTCGATAAAAAGGAGAATTTAGGTGGAAAACATAAGCTGGCGATGAGGCACCAGAGCCAGGAACGGCCTTGTTGAGTTTGCGCTTCATCTCTTGACAAGGTGGTGAAGATGCATTCGAGTTCTCAATGGCCTCATTGAGTTGTATGGTCATCTGTTTGAACTCAAATGAGTCGTACAAGTCACTACCATTGTACTGAAAGTTGTGTCTCCTTGTAGGTTCCACAACATCATCTTCTTTCTCTGGATTTTTCATTACAGAGGAATATTGTCACTGTGTTTTGACTGTTCTGTTTTTTGAGATTAAAAACTTAGAATGTGCACTGTTCAAGAGAGATGGAAGCTAGTTGCCTTGCCTTGAAAGTAACGTTGATGGAGTAAGTTTTTAGCAAGGTTTGCATTGTTTTCAACGTTTTTCTTATGCCTTTTTGATTTATCACGAAGCGAATTGGTTTATGTAAAAATTAGCGGATTCCACTATGCTTCAACAGTTTAAAAGAAGTGGGCATACATATATTCTTGGAAAAAGGAATTACCCATATTCGATTTAGTTAACGTGTCCTTTTATATTTAAAGGGAAAACTGGATGTACTATATGTTTTGTTCTTTTGTATTTTTTTTATTTATATGAATATGAATTATTGAAGTGTGGAAGTTCTAGATTTGGGGTTATTCATTTTTTAAGCGAATCGTACATGTGCTTCGGTGCTTAGAATTAAGAATGTTAGCCACAGTTCAATGAAGTTTTTTTTTTAAATATAAACAACAACTAAGTCTTATTCTACTATCTCTAAAAAAAATATTATCCTGCTAAGTATGGTCGGTTACAAAAATCAAATGACGTCATAATTTTATATAAAAAAACCATACATTTCTCTAACTTTTAGGGTGTGTTTAGTTTAGAAGAGAAGTTGTGAAGAGAGAAATAGGTGAGAGAGTATGGGAAGAGAGAAATATGTGAGAAATAGAGTAGATTTAAGGGGTTGTTTGGTATAAGAGATAGAGAGAAGAAATAGAGAAGAGAGAAGTATTACCTATTTTGAAAAGTACTATAATGCCTCTATGTTGAATAACATTTTCAACCAAATTAATTTATTATTTTATTTAAATACATTTAATTAATTAATTCCACTACTTATTTTAATTAAATAGAATTTATTTTTTTAAATAAAAGAAACAAAGAAATATATTATTTTTTAATTCAATAGGAGCATACATTTATTTTGTAAGAAAAAAAGAGCATACATTTCCAAAATAACAAAATACGGGTGTATATATAACGTAAAATTCTTTCTTCAAAAGAAAATGTAACGTTTTTTTTTTAGGGAAAAAGAAAATGTAACGTAAAATTCTATAAAGTTTGAATACGTATCAAGAAAAGAGTAACAATGCATCTTTTTTTAATTCACTTTTAGATTTTTTTGAAAAAAAAATCACTTTAAGCTAAATTAATGCAATTGACAGAAGGGTATAATAGGAAACACAAATATTACAGCTTCCCTTCCATTTCTTCTCAGTTTTGGGGAGAAGAGATTTTGTGTGGGACCCACATGTTTTTAGTCTCTCTTCCCTATTTCTATTCCCTACCAAACAAGGTAAGTTCACTATCTCTCTTCCTTCACTCTCTTCTCTATTTCTACTCTACCAAACACAGTGTTAGTGATTTGACGCCCCTCCAATCTATTATCCTTATTATAGAATCCACAATTTTTCTTCCTACACGCCCAAACCATATAAGTTAAGTTTTTACCATTTTTTTATTATAGGTGTTACTTCAATTCTATAATGTTGTCATTTTTAAACCAACACAACATCCTCATCTTTGTTAACTTTAGTTTATTTTTTGGTTGGTTCTTTACCCCAACACTCTATTACATACGATATCGTTGATTTTACCTCGGTCCGGTAAAATTTCCCTTCAATTAAGTGGTACTTTTGCCTCGTATGAAACACTTGGAACACTCCTCTATTTCATCCACAGTTTAAATCCTATAATTTATATTTCCTTCAATTTCTCCGTTGTTTAAACCAAGATATTTAAACAGTGTACCTTATTCTATAGACTAAGATGAAACTTTTTTCCATATGAAAAAACAATTAGATTAGAGGGGAGACACTTCTATGTAAAGTGAGGAAAGATCACAAAACTCAAGCAAGATTTACGATAGAATTAGGCTTACTAATGTGAAGTTTTGGACTTGAAATAAAATTACACCAGTTGTAAGCGAAATATATCCGGTCATTTGTGAGAATTTCAATTTGGTAGCCAAAATGTTTTTTTTTCTTGCCACTTAATTTTTGGCCGAATTTTCTTATAAGGAAACGTAAGCAGCATAATTTTTCAAAATTACTTCACTATTAACCTAACAATCAACATTCTAACATTCCTTCTTTAAAATAGAAATGTCAATAGATACCCATGAATACGGATAATATGATACTCGTCCCCGCCCCGTTAGATAAATATGATATCCGTGTCCACCCAGTACCCTCGTGGGTACCCACTATACGGGTACCCGTGGATATTGAGGTATCTATGGGTATTCATGGGTACCTATTTTTAAATTTATTTATTTTTTGATACAAATAATAACTTTTTTTAATTACCAAAAAACTTCAACTTTTAAACATCCCTACATAATTCATTCAAAATTTCATAAATCATACATAATCGATAGAAAATTCATGATTCTTATATAATCCATATGTTTTATGATGTGAATGAAGTGGAAACGGTGAACTTATGGTGTGTTTGTTTTAAGTTATATTTGTTGATTCCTGAGAATAAAATGATATAAATATATATGTCTATATTTGTTACAAGTTTACCAAATTTTATTCCCGGATATTAAATGGTCTGGGAGTAGAAAATTTTTCCTAAAGAAAATGGTGAGAACAAAGTTCCCATGGAGATGAGAATAAAGTTCCCATGTAGTTACCTATTATAATCCTTATTTTTATGGTTCCTAGGAATATTATAAAGTTAACCAAACATATTTTTAAAAATACTTTGGAATAAAACTTCCATCTTTATATTCCAAGGAATGTTATTCCTAAGAATAAATTTAGTAAACTTAAAACAAACACAATTAACCAAATTTAAAATAAAAATAGATTATTATTGAGGAATTTTAGGTGGGCGGTAAAATTTTCTTCAATAAGGTAACAACTTTAAGTAATAAGATAATATATATAAAGATATTTTAGTAATTTACTTAATTTATTATCGGATATGAGTACCCGTGGGTATGGATACAATCAAATCTGTGTCCATGTCCATATAATAATGGGTAGTCAAATACCCGTTTATTATACCCGTGGATACCCGTTTAGCTACTCGTCACGTGCCTGTGATGGATTTTACCCACAGATACCCGTGTGCATGGGTATTTTTGCCACCCCTAGTTCAAAATATATTAAAAAAAATAAATAGTTACTTAACTATTTTCTGGGTCAAAAAACGTGTTTGCTTGGAAATGATTATTTTGTTCTTTACGGTAATTTTATTGAAAAAAAAAGTACTTCTACGTTCTACCTTCAAATTCATTTTTTAAATATATACTTGATTTTTATAATGATGAATAAATACAAAATAGTTTCTATTTTTTAAATATCTTAAATCAGAATAACGGATATATAATCTTATTTTCAGATATAATGTAAAAAAAAAATAATAATAATTTTTTTAGATATATCGAACTATATACAATGTGAGTCGTATCTATCTTGTATTAGCTTTGCGTATCTATCATGATATCATCACTGTTGTAGTTTATTCTTCAGCCACGCTTCGGTGAAGCTTCTGATATCATTCTCTATATCCCCCATACATAATCCACAAAGGCATCATCATTTTTTGGTGTTGAATTATTGGCAATGTTTGAAGTTTCCACAAGCCAATTTGATTTTGATATCTACTTTAACTAATTGTGCAACCTTTCTAGCATTATTGAATCAATTAACTGCACAACATTGCCATAGTACGTGACATGTAATTCAATCCCGCTAAACAATTAGTCACACAAGAGCATCTTCAATGCATTAAGAATCCCGGTTGAAGGATGAAAAAATGAGTATTTATTCATTACCGAAAACTATATATAAGGACTCTCTCTTTAACAACTAACATGATCTACGATTAAAACAGAAAAAAATGGATAAAAATTGTTTCACTGTATCAAATTCATATGATTCTTGTTCTTTTCAATTACTTTTTGTTTATTTTCTAAATGTACATATTAAAGTACATATTAGTGAATCTAATTTATTTTGTTTTATTTTACTAACATTGAAGTTACCGAATCATTAATATGTACTTTTTATTAAAAAAATTAAAATATATGATGCATACATATGCGACTTATTTAAAAATCATTTTTAGTTTATTATCATCGTGGATGCTCTAAACAACTTATATCATTCCCGATAAAGACACAATGGCGTTGTTTATAACCTTAAATAACACTTACTCCCTCTGATTATATTTATAGGCAATTTTTGATTTTTTTGATTCATTAAATAAGTGATGTCTATGGACCAACTATAATTCAGATACATTAGTTATTTAATGAATCTAAAAAAACTAAAGTTGCTTATAAATTGGATCGACTAAACCCCCAATCGTTCCATAAAAATTGTACTGTCAAATATTTACCACTTTGAAATTTGCAAATATGTAAAAATGATTATATTTTGAATTACGTTAAGCAATTTGGTCCTTTTGTTATCTTGTATCCAATTCATCATCAAATTCGTACATGAAATGAGTAATGATACTAGTAGGTGTCACTCTTTTTAAAATCATTTCATGTCTTATCTTTATTCTAAGTATTATTGAACTTGATGCGTAATATACATGGTGATAACTTGAATATATTTACCCTAATACCACGTAAAAACTGAAGGAATAATAATTTCATGCATTGTTCGTACACTCTTGGACTATTTACATTTAGAGCAAGTCTTCCTTGACCATGGATTATGGGTATACTCACAAAAAAACAAAATGTAAAATTAATTTTTTGATTATTTTTGAAATAATAATAAAAGGTAGAATTTTATATTTTGAGAGTGTCCCTAAGTTATGTAAAATATAAAAATAGTTTTTTATCCACTAAGAATCGTATAAGACAAAAAATTATTCAATATCATAAAAATTTGTTTTGTGTTGTTCCATCTTATATTATATTATTCGGTCTTGTTGTGTTGTTATATCTCGTACATACGGTTTAACAAATCAAACCCACCTTAAATTACAATACCAACCCCCATTAACTATTAGGACTAATAATGATCGAATGAAATAAAATAATAAATAATGAAATCAGATTTTCTCCTACATTAACGGTGTACAATGAATGAATGACATGACATAGCAATGTTGGAAATTTGATTTGATAAAAGGAAAAAGCAAAAGTTGAGTAAATTTCTATGACTTTGAAACAAGCAGGAAGGATAAGGCCATTTGCACTTTGCTACGATCTTCTTATCTTACTATATACAGGACATTAAATTACCACTCTTGCTTCCCACGCCTCTGTCTTGTAGTAGTATAAATTTGCATCCTTATAATAACTTATCAATCCTATCTTATACACTACCCTACCCCTTTTTATTCCTTATATTGTATCCCTTCGTTTTGTTTCAACTTTGAACTTTCACACTGAGACTGAGGTACGTATTTACAATTATAATGTAAGGTACTTCTTTGTTTTATTCTTTCATCTCTTATATATGTTATCACTGCCTTCTCTGTTAGTTTGCCTACGTATGCATATCATATGATCATAGTAGATTGTTTAATTATTATTATTATTATTATTATTACTATTATTATTATTATTATTGATCTAAAACTAGCCTCGACTAGCCTGATTCTATTTTATTTTTTCTCAACTTGTTTATTAAATAAGAGGGTATATATGTACTAATCTCAGTGACTGATATATTGGATATTACTCAATTCATTAGTTATATTTTCAAAATTGCTTCTGGCAGTAAGTATGTAGGATTCGGATTGAGTAACTATACGACAGAAAAGTTAAGGTGACTTTAGTGTAATTTTGTATATTTTATGCCTAAAGTCACCATGTCTTTTCTGTCTTAGTCAGTGAATCTGGATCCAAGGATCTTATGGTTGGTAATGTAATATGCTTCTTCTCCTGAGTTATGAGTGTTAAAATTGATTCAAAACTTGATGGATGAAGAATATTGTTGTTAAAAATATAAAAGATTTGTTTTAAATATATTATGTGCTGTATGAAGGAAGATTTGATGCAAATATATTTTGAAAGGGAATATTTGTTGTAAATATTCTTTCACCATAAGAGGAAAAAAAAAGTATGAGTACAGGGCAAATATTTGTTACGTATCTATCCATTCCAAATTTACGAGTTATATTTATCTATAAATACAAACGTTAATGTAAACCGTTAGAGTAGAGGGCAAAAAACAAGGGTTTAGAAACCAACACTAAAACTAGGGTTTGAAGACTAATTCTTGTAACTTTTTTTACATCTCTTTGTAAAATTACTCGTCGTGGAACAGAGGACTGCTCTCCCCAGACTAGTCAGTATTGGATCGAATTGAGTAAGCAAATTTCGTGTATTCTCTCTTTCTTTTCTCTCGCTATTTTCTAGTATTGCCTGTGTTTATAACTGTCACCCACTTGTTTTTAACGAATTCACAACAATGAGCATAATACGATATACTTGAATTTTGACCTAGTTTTTTCTGGAAAAATGGCAGAGTAGATAGTGTTTCTGTTGATATCTTTTTACTTATTTTGTTTAACAAAATGTTATTATTTCACATCATACACCGAGAGAAAGATGTGAAAGAATGATGCAATGAGAAAGAAGAAACAGATATATAGAAGTGAATGAAGATCAGTGAAAATGTCAAACTGTGAAAAAGTTCAAACCTGTCACTAGAGTCTTACATTTGATGAAATACAACTTAAAAACGAGTTTACAAGCGAGAGACACCCCCATACGGATGAATTAGACTTAATGTAATTAAATACCTAATATGGTAATGGGACGTGGATATGTTACGAGGGCAGGCACGGAGGCAGGGGTTTGGAGGGGTTCAACCGAACCACCCCCTGAACTTAAGAAAATGCAAATATACCCTTATATATTTTGCATTTTGAACCCTTTGAGTTTTTTGTTTGTACCACTAATCGAAAAGGTCCGATAACTCAAAAGTTTGAACCCCCTAGACTAGGCTCCTAGCTCCTCCACTAGTCGTCTATCAAAGATCCGTTAAACCTCTTGCTTTCAGGCCACTCAGGTCACAATCCCATTCCTCACCTTGCCTTACAAGCTTATTTTAAAGGAAGAATTAAACTCAATATACTACCTACCTAATTAAGTTAACATCAGCTATTTATTCCAATGAGATTTTTTTTTTTTGCTGCTGGGAAACTCTCATTGGTGTCCTTATTATGCATGATTTTTTTTTTAAGCTGAACATTGTAACACACATGCTTCACAGGTTATAAATTGTAACTAAAGAAAAAATGGTTAAGAAGATCTGTGGAATTGGAGCTGGATATGTAGGGGGTCCAACAATGGCTGTTATAGCCCTCAAATGTCCTTCAATTGAAGTAGCCGTGGTTGACATCTCTCACTCTCGCATATCAGCTTGGAACAGCGACAAACTCCCTATCTATGAGCCTGGCCTAGAAGAAGTTATACAACAATGTAGAGGAAAGAATCTCCTTTTCAGCACTGATATAGAAAAACATGTTTATGAAGCTGATATAATCTTTGTTAATGTTAACACACCAACAAAAACAAGTGGCCTTGGAGCTGGCAAAGCCGCGGATTTAACTTATTGGGAAAGTGCAGCTAGAATGATAGCTGATGTTTCAAGATCAAACAAAATTGTTGTTGAGAAATCAACTGTTCCAGTTAGAACAGCTGAAGTAATTGAAAAGATTCTAGTCCACAATAGCAATGGCAAGATCAAGTATCACATTCTGTCAAATCCTGAATTTCTTTCTGAAGGAACTTCCATTCAGGATCTTCTAAATCCTGATAGGGTTCTAATTGGAGGAAATGATAAGAATCTTGGAGGTCAAGAAGCTATTCAAAAATTGAAAGCTATATATGCTAATTGGGTTCCTGAAGATAGAATCATAACTACCAATCTTTGGTCTGCTGAACTCTCTAAGTTAGCTGATAATGCTTTTTTGGCTCAAAGGATTTCATCCATCAATGCCATGTCAGCTTTATGTGAGGCTACTGGTGCAGATGTTTCACAGGTTTCTTGTGTTTTAAGTAAAAACACTAAACTTGGTTCTAAATACTTAAATGCTAGTGTTGGTTTTGGTGGCTCTTGTTTTCAAAAAGATATACTTAACTTGGTTTATATATGTGAGAGTAATGGACTCGTTGAAGTGGCTAATTATTGGAAAGAGGTAATCAAGGTGAATGATTACCAAAAGAGTAGGTTTGTGAAAAAAGTTGTGACATCCATGTTTAATACAGTTTCAGGTAAGAAGATTGCGGTTCTAGGATTTTCCTTCAAGAAAGACACCAGTGATACTAGGAAAACTCCTGCGATCGATGTTTGCAAAGGTCTTTTGGCAGATAACGCTTGCTTGAGCATTTACGATCCACGGGTAAGTGAAGATCAGATTCGGACAGATTTGTCTACGAATGAGATTCGTTGGGACTGTTCAACTCAGGTGAAGCCAATGAGTTTTACTAATGTGAAACAGGTTAGTGTTTTTGGGGATGTTTACGAGGCAACTAAAAATGCTCATGGGATATGTGTTCTTACTGAATGGGATGAGTTTAAGACGATTGATTATCAAAGAATATTTGATAGTATGGAGAAACCAGCATTTGTTTTTGATGGTAGAAATGTTTTGAATGTTGATAAGTTGAAGAAGATTGGATTTATTGTATACTCAATTGGGAAACCAATAGACCAGTGGGTGGATTGCTAGCTTCTATGTTCTGTCCAAATAAAAATGTCACTGCTTTGTGGTTATATCTATATTAAGAGTATTACTTATGTATCAGTGAGAGTGAGAATTCATATCAAATTAAATAAATACCTTTTATTTATTGATAAAGAAAATTGGTTCCAATAGAGTATGTTGCTAGTTGTTTGCACCTTATATGTGCTGCATTTATAAAGCTTATGAGTTATGATGGATAGTTGGATAGTGTAATCTACTAAATTTTTCTTCTATGTATAAATAATTCATTCCATCCATATCCCTAATTTTTTCATGTTTAATAGTTGGATAGAAAAGATACAAACATGCATACACTACTGGATGCACTACCTTCACCCAGGCTAAATAGAGGGAGCTAAGCACACTATGTTTAACCGAAACCTTAACTATTCAGAATGTGATGAGGAAAATTCTTTTCATGTTTTCCTGTCACAAGAAAAAAAAAACATTTATTTTATTTTGTTTGAATTTATGTTTGATCCAGGTGAGTATAGAGGATTTTCGTGGTAATTCTTTTAAGGAAAAAGTTTGATATACATCGAAACACTCCATCGACATTTTGACAAAGAAAGACAACAAATTCTAACACACTTTTCAATACATTTTTTTTATTGGTTAAAATTCACATTGAAACTCACCAAATTTATATGAGATTTGATGAGACCTATGTAAATTTTAACCAATCAAAGAGAATGTGTTAAAAAATATGTGTTGTCAATAACCCTCAAGAATGAAACAATGAAAGTGATGTGATAAATATATTGGAATAAAAAGAAATAGATAAAGATTATTAAAAGAAAAACAAAAGACAAAGATAAAGTAAAATGCAGGTTGAGTGTTACAAATTAAGGTGTATAAAATGCTATTTTTTTTATTCCCTCATAAATCAGATGTCTTTATTTTAGTTTGTATCCTCAAAAAGTTGACTTGGCAAATAGAAATATACATTTTTTTTTTTTTTGGACAAGAAATAGAAATATACATAATTATTTTCATAGGATTGGATGACAATGTCAATGTCAAGTGTTAATATCTCAAAAAATGATTGCCAAGTGTCAATATCACATTAGATGAAGGTGACATGCCACATTTGTATTGAGCCATTGACATATGACATTTTTATGGCCACTGTTTTAACATGTGATTGCTATTGGAGTAGTTGTCTCAGTTAGGGAAAAGATCAAAGGAATAATATAGAGATTTTTGCACCAAAATATATAGAGAGAGATTTTAACCATTGATTTTTATAATGGTTAAAATCGACCCTTAATCTTGATCATTGATAATATGGAGATCGAGTCATGTTCTCTACGTTATTTTTTCAATTTTTTTTTCTTCAATTGAGACAATCCATTTTCAATTGCCACTTAGCATGGATAAAACGAAGAAAAATAAATAAATTTACAGGCATCAAAATTAAAAAGATTTTGTTTCTTCTGGTTTTCAACTTCAACCAATAAATTGCAGATATATCGTCACTTTAAAAATATTAAAACTATCTGCTTTTGTCTTTGTAAAACTCTATCTTGTCAATGCACATCTTATAGTTTATTGCTAACAAACAAGTAGAGCAATTTAAAAGTTCTGTTTTTTTTTTTTTTTTTTTGGAATTATAGTCATGGTAAAACTTTTGCAAATTGAATGAAGTAGAACACCCACACTTATACACCTTAAATCACTGGTAGGGTGTAGGCTCCAGCCGATCGATTGCGGAAAAATAAGGAAACGATGCATATGTTAACCCAACCCAAGTTTGCCAATGATCTACATAGCATTGGGCTTAGACACAATTTTTCGAAAGCTACTTTTTACCCCCATTGATTTCTTAGAAACTACACCCCACCAGTGATTTATCAATTTTTGATGAAAATGAAATGTTTTTCTCGTGTTCGGATGAATAGATCCAGGAAAAAAATTATTACTATTATTTTTAGTTTAGTAAAACTCGTGAACCTTTGTGAAGGATTTCTTTTTAGTCTTAATCTTCCGATTCTTAGAAAAAAGAGCTTGAATAATTTGAAGTTCCATAATGAGGTGAGTAAAATATGACTAATTATAATTTCAGCTATGTTTCGAATTTAAATCTTTAAAACGATTCGTCTTTAAATGTAGATCATCGATCATTTGAGAACAATAATTAAGTAAATTCTTTGAAGTATTTGAATGATTCTGACTAGTGAGTAAACTTAAACAAATTAAGAGTTGATACATTAACAAGATATTTATATTTGTACTAAATTCATATTTGACATAAGTAAAATCAACTCTTAAATATGTACCAAAAAACACAACTCTTATATATGGTATAAAAAAAAATCAATTCTTATACTCACCACCACAAAATTAATCACAGAAAATGGAAGATCTAGGTGGGGACTGGGGACCATGTCTGATGTGGTAGCCCAGTCCATGGACAAAAAAATAACTTGTGTGAAGAAATTATTTTACATAAAATGATCAAAGTACCCATCATCAAGTTAAAACTAATTTCCAAATTAAGTTAATGCAATGCGAACAATTTAGACATTTCTGTACATGTGAAGAAAACAAGTGGAAAAGTTGGTTCCTAATATCTTCACATTGACTATAGTTTTGATTCTTATACATAAATGACCTAACTATGCTGAAATAACTTGGCATGGGATATTTTGGTTTGTTAGCACTTAGTAGTTAAGCCAATTGCACCAAAATACAAAAGGTAAAACGCTACAATGGTGGGTTTCTATACCAAACCACACTTTTCACACAAAGGACAGGTATATATGAGTGGTCCCACATTATCACAAAACTTATTTAATTTCTCAAACTAAATTCCCTTTTCAACTACATGAAAATTTTAGTAATTCTTTTTGAGTATCTCCAAAGCATTTCTGGTGAGAACTTCCCCCCTAACACATGGACCATTATTACTTGTATGAAGCAACGCATGCACCTTTTAACTACACATTCTATATATATATGTTCTTGGAAAAGAAGAAAGAAAAAAGAATGAAGGTTGCTGTTTTACAAGTATATGGGATCTCACATTTTCCACCATCTATTTTATTTATTAAATATTTTTGTGAGGGTAATTAAGCTATAATAAGGAAATTAAGCTATAATAAGGTTCCAACTTCCAACTGCTAGAAAACACTAGCTTGTGATTTGATTAAAGTAATTATCATGCAAATTATAACAAATTATAGTATTTGCTGCTATCTAATCATCCACCAAAGAAAAGGAAAGTTCTACTTTCTAACCATTTTCAGAACTTCAACCACTGATATTTCAGCTACATCTAAACTGACTAATAGAAAGTTGAAACCTTAGCAAAGTGGCTAAGATATCTATTACATCTTCAACCAACCTTTTGGCTATAATTTTTATATTGGTCCTTCTGATAATTACATGAGGAGGGTGTCTCTAAAAAGAAGCTAATTAAATCTTAAACTCCCTAATAAATGTTAATAATTGGAAAAAAAATTAATGCTATAGAAAGGTTCAAAATCAAGTGCATGACAGCAATTATATGCATTGAATTTACCTACAAGTAGGCCATTGTGAATCATGTGTTGCTCTTTTTCACCTTATGTGTTAGATCACTTAGATGTAGTAAAAGTTAGTTACACTTAAATTTTGAGGTGTTACAAGCTCATATCATAAAAATAGACCCGTTGAGTAACAATTTTTTCTCATGAGCTTATAACTTAGTTTAATAGTTGATAAGCTAATTCAAGTAACTTATAGTTTTTCATTTCTCTACCAATTTTACCCCAATTATCTTAACTTCAAAAAATATATTAATTAAACAAGTTGTTTTTACATCATTTCACATTCATCAAGCTAGTTCAAAAATTAATTTTACTAAACACTATAAATTCAATTATATCAACTATTTTTATAAATTCATCCGTTATAAACTACTTTATCAGTATTACCTATTTTTTTAGCAAACAAAGCATAATTAGTTAGTTATACTAGTTAATTACTCCCTCCGGTCCTTTATACAAGATACAAAAGTGAGAATTATTTTGGTCCTTTTTATAAGAAATATTGACCAATTTTAAAGGGTGTTTGAAGCTAAATTTTATTTGTGCCCTTATTTATTATGAGAGAGAATATTAAAAGTAAGTAAGTTGGTGGAATCAAAAGTAATTATTTAGGGGTATCCATGGAAAAAATTTAAATGTATAGATGTATTAAATAAATATAACTATTTTCAATGTATTTCCTTGGTCTTGATGATTTGTGTCTTTTGTTTCTTGTATAAAGGACCGGAGGGAGTAGTTGTTTTCATTGGTTATATAAACTTGTATCCCTTCATGTAATCGAGGCTCCTCATTTCTCATTATCAATACAATTTGTATATTAC
>Ga0209282_1000931_pt1 | contig 15293 bp, 10 predicted proteins | sample Mtrugardesep15_FD_187529 | JGI IMG/M metagenome (GOLD analysis project Ga0209282, IMG submission 187529) | Root nodule microbial communities of legume samples collected from California, USA - M. trunc garden sep15 (SPAdes) (version 2) | ecosystem: Host-associated > Plants > Roots > Nodule...
CAAAAACAGTTTGTACCAAAAAAAAAAATCAAAAACAGTAACCCTAAAGAGGTAAAAGAAAGATAAGTACTTGGTGTGTGAGGACAGCAATAACTTTGTCTCCAACTTTAAAATCCTTGACTTGTGGTCCAACTTCTACTACCTCTCCTGCTACATCAGTGCCTGAATCAAAGTACCAAGATCAAATGGAATGTTAATGATATCATAAAAGTAAGTAGGGAATGAGTCAGTTCGGATAAACAGATTAATTAAGCACTTTTTGTAGGATAAATGTTATCATATAAACACTTATTTATGTAATTTGTACAATAAAAAAAATATAGCCAAATTATTTTCATTTAAGCTATAAGTTATTTTCATAAAACATTGTGGGTATCTATTTTCAAAAGAATAAGATGTTGAAAAAAGTTTATGAACATGTCATAAGTTGTTTCATTAGTATCAAACCAAGCCCTTGCTTGGATAAACAACTTAATTAAATGTTTAGCTTTTCATATGAGTGTTTATGTATAAATATTTATATAACAAAAGGTAAAACAATGTCAAATTGTTTTTATATAAGCTACAAGTTGTTTTCATGTAGACTTTATGACTATAAACTGAGAATAGATGGACATGACGCAAGCTAAAAGTTTTTATGTTAGCGGATAAGTTCAAATAAATCAATCCAAACAACCTCAAAGAGAATTGCTTGTGTCAGTAAATAAACTCATAAATTATTTTTATTAGCCAATCCAAACTCAAATTTAAGTAGAAAAGATGTATTAGTGAGTCATACAAGGTACGTGGGGAAATTTTCGAGGAAAACGCATAACGCGAAGAACACCCTTCTGAATCTTGCAATCAAATGGATTAATGCTAATTGCTTCCAACTTGATTAAAACTCCATTGGTCTTTGGAGTTGGAATAGGAATTTCAACATGCTGTTTAAAAAGAGAAAACTAGTATTAATAACGTTGACATTAATAACTATTTTGCAACTATTTCAGATGAGATTTGTACTCTGTCACTCGAGAGATTATGAAGTCAAACTTTTACCGGTTAAATACCAACTAGATTTATTTAAAGAAAGAGAAAAAAAAAGAAGATAATATTTTGTAAAAGAGATGAGAAAGAGGCCATCACCTTCAATGCAGATGCACCTCCACCATAGGAATTGTATTGAACAGCTTTCATAAGTTTTCGAGACATATCTTACGAGTGAAATGTCAACTAGATTTATCTCCCACATTGATTTGCTCAAATGTCTTTAGTTTTTAAACAATGCTAGCATGTTATTTTTGACTTCAAACTATAGTATGTTATTGTTGAACATGGACTAGTACGTAAACTAGCATGAAGACCTTTCTCAATAAAAATAATTCAAACTAAAATTCTTTGTGGATTTTTCTTTTGTATACGTTTCAATAAGAAAAATAAAATAAAATACCTATGTCAAAAAAAATTAATAAAAAAAAACTTCCCTCCCCCAATTAACTAATAAAAAAAATAGTTAAATTGGTTTGGTTTGGTTCCATTTTTGCAATCTTCGTTCATAAAATTCAAACTTCAAACTAAAAAGATGAAGAAAGAGGCAACATAGTTTGGTTTAAAAAAAAAGATTAATTTCTTTTTTTATTACACATGCATCCAATAAATCACACTATAATGTCAATTTTATAAGTTAATTATTTAAATTTCTCCACAAATATAAATCTGACTGAATTTAATTTGATTCGTGGAAAAAACATAGTGCAAAGTACACCATTTTGAATCTTCCAATCAAATGGATTAATGCTAATTGCTTCCAACTTGATTAAAACTTCATTGATCTTTGGAGTCGGAACAGGAACTTTAACATGCTGCTTAAAACAAATAATTGAATTGAATCAGAGTCATTACTTATGCAAATATAGAATGAATAATGTAAAATTAAAAAGAGAAAATTAGCATTAATAACAATAACACTAATAATCAGTTTACAACTATCGCAGATGAGATTTAAACTTTGTTACTGTAGAGATTATGAAATCAAACTCGTACTAATGAGATGTTAGGTTAATTTAAAGAGAAAAAAAAGAAAGATAATCTTTTGAAAAAGATAGAAAGATGCCATCACCTTCAAACTAAGAGAATGGTGTCATGTAAGAGTTTCTCCTCTTAGTTCATACAAGACACAAAATCTCACTGCTTACCCTACATTTTCTTACCATAGAGGGAAATCATTGATTTAAGATCATGTGGTCAGGAACATAATTGACCACATGAAATCATATCATGGACTTATCCATAGCATAAAACATTGATTTTTAAATCACTCATCAAAGAAGAAAACCAATCTACATCACAGTCAATTGTACAGACAAACAAGAGAGAATCAAGACATATGAATTTAACATCCTTACAACATATGATGTATTCCAAATTATTCATTTCTACATGGCCACGCGTAAAAGTTGTGTAGAAAAATAGAAACTATAAATACAACATCACCAAACAAACCGAGCCTATGGCTCAACAATGATTTTTCCAGTAGCATGGCCATCAATGCTCTTAGCCCAAGCATCTTCAGCTTTGCTCAAAGGAAACTTGGAGTCAATAATTGTCTTCAGTTTTCCATCCTTCACCAGTTGAGCGAGATCTTCCAAGCCCTCACGCTTGACACTAACAAAATATGGTACGAACCGTTTCTTCGAAAATGTAAGTTTTTTCAGTGCAAAAGTCAACATTGAACTCAGACCAGTTGCTAAATCCACAACAATCCCATTTTCAGTCAAAACAGGATCAAAAGTTGACCATGGTATTCCAGCGGTACAATTTATCACTACATCATATTTTCTACCAGATGGACTCTTCAGTGATGTTCCCTCTGGAGTCTTGTAGTCAAGAACCTCGTCTGCGCCTAAGCCCTTAACAATGTCGATGTTGCGAGCGCCACAAGTGGCGGTCACATGGTTGTTCCCTAGTTTGGCAAGTTGAACAGCGAATACACCTACACCACCTGAAGCAGAAGTAACCAAAATGTTCTTTGGCTCGCCAGTCCCATCAAGCTTAACTCCTCCAATTTCGGTGAGGGCATTACGAGCTGTGAGACCGGCTATAGGTAAACCGGCAGCTTCAGCAGCTGAGACTTCAGATGGTCTAGCAACTGTTAAGCTCTCGCTAGCCATCGCAAACTCAGATAGTCCACCTCCATACTGTCATTCAACATAAAACAAAATAGATATTGGATAATATTCACTGTAATTAATTTACTTGCATATTAATAAAAGGATCATATTCATAGACCTAGTTTAATGTTTAATGTTTAATGTTCTCCCATATACTTCTTCCTTTTTCAACTAACCCTTAAGTTTTGGACAACCACTTTATATGTGTATGTATCTCCAAGTTTGCTAGTGTCAGATAAAGATGTTACACAAACAACAAGAATTGTTGAATCAATAGAATTTTTTTACCTCCAGTCCATGTTCTTCTTTGTTTACCAATTAGTACACAGTTTATTCTAACCATGAATTCATCTTATCTATCCTAAGAAAAGTCTTGCCTTAGTGACACATAGCAGTAACTAGTATAGATTCTATACAATGGAAAACTATTCCATTAGTTAAATAGTTTTGAAATTCACACATAAAAGTAACCTAAGGAAATGAAAGAAAGAGGTTATTACTTGATGTGTGAGGTGAGCAATACCTTTATCTCCAACTTTAAAATTCTTGACTTGTGGTCCAATCTCTACTACCTCTCCTGCTACATCAGTGCCTGAATCAAAGTTTCAAGAGCAGGGAATGAGTCCGTTTGGATTAATAAGTGTTATGCTTCTCATATAAGCTTTTATCAGTATAAGTAATTTCTACAATAAAAGAAAAATTATATTCAAATAATTTTTATATAAACTATACTTAAAGAGTTGTTTTCATAAGCTAAAAATAAATCACAAGCATGTTATACGCTATTTCTTTAGTATAACGATTCACGCAAACACGTTGGAAAAGTGTTTATGTCAATGAATAAACTCACCTCTAGAATAAAAAATATATTAAAAATTATTTTTATATAAGTTATTCTTGAGAGCGGTTTTCATAAACTAAAAATAGCTTAGTCATAGGGGTGTTTGTGATTTGGTTTGCATTGATTTCGTTTTGACAAATGAATATGAAAGGAGATTGAATAATATCAAATAATATTCAATGCGGTTGTCGGTTTTTTTAATCAGTTTCGCGGTTTGGATACAAACAACTCTACTTAGAGACATGTCATGACTTTGTTTGACGCAAACACTTCAACAAATATTTATGCTAGTAAATAAACTCAAATAAGTTGTTTATAAGCCAATCTAAACGCATATTTAAGTAAATAGAAGGTGGATTAGAGAGTCATACACGGTATATGGGGAAATTTTCGAGGAAAAAATAAAACACGAAGAGCACCCTTCTGAATCTTCCAATCAACTGGATTAATGCTAGTTGCTTCCAATTTGATTAAAACTTCATTGGTCTTTGGAGTTGGAACAGAAACTTCAACATGCTGCTTAAAACCAATAATATATAAATGTAAATGAACTTAGATTAATTGTAAGAAAGAAAAAAAAAACATGCAAAATTAAAAACATAGTAATGAACATATATCACCTTCAATCCAGATACACCTTCACCATAGGAATTGTACTGAACAGCTTTCATAAGTTTAGCAGCCATATTATCAAACTCTCCGAACTCTTGTCTTGTTCACTTGGTTTTAGATTACAACTATGATCCTTTACTATATATATTAATATTAATAAACCTAGTACGACGTTGACCATGTTTTTTTTATGATACTTATTCGTTACTATGCAAATCATCACATGCATACATGATACAGGCATGTGACTGACTCACATGCTTGATAATACTCTAATGGTTGTTTTCTATTTCCTCCGTTTTAAAATGAGTGTTGTTTTAGTCAATTACACACAAATTAAGGAATTGAATGAAATAATCATTAGACATAACATTTTTACTAAAATGCCCAAGAAAAAGACAAAATTAAAGTTGCATTGAAAATTGTACGAGAGAAAAATTTGAGTATTTATTGAGGATAAAGTTGGGAGAAAAAAATTAAAGTTGTATTGAAAATGTACAACAACACTTATTTTAAAACAAATTTTTTTGGCTAAAACGACACTCATTTTAAAACGGAGGAAGAATTATTTTCTAACGACAATTTGTGTTAAGTATTCTAAACTGCGGATCTAGAACTTTGGGCTATAATTATTAGGGATGTAAACTTTTAAAGGTAAATAATTATTATTTTAATATATAGGCTTAAAATATGGTTTGATTCCTACAAAATGAAACCATCTACATATATTTATTATTATTTAACTTTTTTTTAAGAAGTTAAACTAACCCCTTCAAGTTGGCACCATAGAGAATCGAACCTGAGATTTTGAGGAGGAGCACACTCTTAGGTTCCAAGCCAATACCACTAAGTCAATTCAAGTGGGTTATTTTTTATTTTATTTTATTACTTAACAAAATAATGATAATTTTTTTGAATTGTTTTACAATTCTTGACATAAGTATTTTGCTGGCCTAGAGGTAAGAATTAAGAAAACCAAAGTACTAAACCGAAAGATATAAACTAAAAAACGTAAGCAATGAGGCGAGAGACCATGTTGACCATTTTTCCTTTAGGAAAAACAATAATAATAATAATTTTTTTTTGAGGGACAATATTAATAAGGCTTAAATATGCATTTCATCTCAGTAATTAGGGGTCGTTTGAAATTTCATCCTTGAGCTTACTAATCCTCTCATTTTGCCCTTGCAAATATTAATTATTTGACTTTTGGTCTTAATTAAGTTTTTTTGCTGAGGTGGACTGTCATTAGCGACGTGGTGCCCATGTGGCAAGTGATGATTGAGCGATGTGGTTGGCTTAAATAGATCTTTCGTCCCTGTAAATATAGGTCATTTGAATTTTCGTCCATGAAATTACTAATTAGATGTAATTAGGACCATTTTTCAAATGATTAATAATTGCAGGGGCAAAATGGGAGGATTAGTAAGCTCGGGGATGAAATTTCAAACGATCCCTAATTACAGGGATGAAATGCATATTTAAGCCTATTAATAATAATAATGAAATTAAGAAAGAAAAAAAAAAGAGTACAAAACCGACAAACTAAACTTAAAACGTAAGCAATGAGGCGAGAGAACAAAAAAGTTGGTAAAAAAGTAAGCAATGAGGTCAGAGAATAGTCCCTCCCCAATTAAAAATTGTGTGTTGTGTGAGATAACATGTTAGATTGCCCAAGTGTCAAAAACAATAAAAATTTCGAAACGTACAAGTGCAAAAAAAAAAGTGAACAAGACATCTCTTATGTTATTAATGTTATGCTCTTTAAATAGGGCTAGAAGAACACCTCAAAGTAACATTTTGAGAGGATAAAGAAGTCTCAACTCAAGAAATAACTTTATATAACTAGAAAATACTGAATCAAGATCATCAACAACAACTAAACATTTCATTACCATATAGGATCAGTTACATAATTGACCTCATGAAATCATATCATGGACTTATCCATAACATTTTGACCTCATGAAATCATTTCTAAATCAGTCATCAAATAAGAGAGGCAGTCTATATCACATTCAATTGTACAAACCAGGACATATATGAATTTAAGATCCTTATAGCATATGGTGTATTCCAAATTATTCATTTCTACATGAACACACGTAAAAGTTACGTAGAAAAATAGAGATTATAAATACAACATCACCAAGCAAACTGAGCCTATGGCTCAACAATGATTTTTCCAGTAGCATGGCCATCAATGCTCTTAGCCCAAGCATCTTCAGCTTTGCTCAAAGGAAACTTGGAGTCAATAATTGTCTTCAGTTTTCCATCCTTGACTAGTTGAGCAAGATGTTCCAAGCCCTCACGCTTAACAGTTACAACAAATGGCACCAACCGCTTCTTCGAAAAAGTAAGTTTCTTCAGTGCAAAAGTCAACAGTGAACTTGGGCCAGGTGTTAAATCCACGACAACCCCTTTTTCACTCAAATTAGGATCAAAAGTTGACCACGGTATTCCAGTGGTGCAATGTATTACTGCATCGTATTTTTTACCAGATGGACTCTTCAGTGATGTTCCCTCTGGAGTTTTGTAGTCAAGAACCTCGTCAGCGCCTAAGCTCTTAACGAAGTCGATGTTGCGAGCACCACAAGTGGCTGTCACGTGGTTGTTCCCTAGTTTGGCAAGTTGAACAGCAAATGAGCCTACACCACCTGAAGCAGCAGTTACCAAAACATTTTTCTGCTCGCCAGTCCCATCAAGCTTAATTCCTCCAATTTCTGTGAGGGCGTCACGAGCTGTGAGACCAGCAATAGGTAAACCCGCAGCTTCCGCAGCTGAGACTTCATGTGGTCTGGCAGCTGTTAAGCTCTCGCTAGCCACGGCAAACTCAGCTAGTCCACCTCCATACTGTCATTCACATAGCACAAAATTGGATATCAAATATAACCAGTGTAAATAATATATTAATGTATATGAAATAAAAAAAGTTGGATTGGAGATAGGATCAGTCCTAAAGTCGTGGATTGAGAAACATTCAATGTTACCGGTGCATATGTACCACAAGTTGGGCCAAAGAGCATATAATCAAAACTGTAACACAGCTATATAATTTCACAGTAAAAATCATGTGCCATCTTCATATATCACACTTAGATTTCAGATAATAATTAATAATACACCTTTACTAAAGAGAAGGTTATTTGATGTTTAAGCTAGAAATCTGAACTTTCACAACCACGAGGTGCAATGAAGAAATATTACTATGTAATTAAGAGAAGTAAGGTTAGAGGCAGAGGACGGTTGATATCTTGTGATCAATCATGTGGTCTAGCCGCACAAACTACATTTCCAAACAAGGAGGTAAGGCTAATCAAATCATACATTTCTAGGTAAGGCTAATCAAAACAAGGTTGTTATCTTCTACCTTTTCCATCTAATTCTTAAAACCTTGAAAACTAGAGTGTATGCTTGTATCCCCATGTCTGGTAGGGTCAAATAAGGATGTTAGACAACAAATTGGAATGGTTGGTTCAAAAGATAATTTTTACCTCCACGGCTCCGCTCCATGTTCTTGTTTGATTTACCAATTGGCCAAAAGTAGTAATCTATTATAACTGTACTTATCTATGAGAAAGTACCCAATTTAGTCTTTCGAATTAGATACTTTCATAAACTTAGTTCCTCATTTTATATAATTATTCCATAATTGTCCTTGCCTTATCAAAATATGCCTAGTTAGTCCCTCCGTTAATTTCAGTCTACTATGTAGTGGTTTTTTGATTTTTTTTGGTGGTGATGTGTTACGTTAAGCAACATTCTGACACACAAATTTTAGTACACGTAAGAAAAAGTCGGGGACCAAATTGATACTAGCTAGAATTTCAAATTTAAAAACTCGTGCATTTCTGGTTTTTTCTCTAAAACCTTAAGAAATTTTCATATCTGCATAATATGCAAAGGGACTCTGGGAGTGTAAGGAATCGGTGGTGGCTGAAAAATTTGTGCGATTGCAGTGCACATTTGTGAATGCCTGAGACATGTCTGTGTCTTTTAAATATGAAAGCATAAGCAGAAAGTCTTTAAATTTGAAACACGTGCAAGCTTTAAAATCTGCTTATCCTTTTAGATTTCTTGATGAGTGGCCCAAAAAATTGTTGGAGAAACACAGGCGTGCTTAAGCTTTAAAATCCAGGAGAAGCTTGTAATAGAAATGGAGATATTGTTCGGCTAGTTGCAAATGGTTCCAAGATAATTGCATTTCAATTTGGTTCCCAGATGCGCGTAATGGACCCAAAGAAGCATAATTTTGGTTTCATATTTTTTGTGTTTTCCCTACATTCCATTTCTAGTGATAGTTCCATTCTGTTAGCATAGACATTGTATGGAGATCACTCAACATGACTACTCCCTCCGTTCTTATTTATAAGCAAAAATGAGTTGAAGAAAGTTGATGTATTTGGTTACAAATGTGGATCAAATACATCAATCTTCTTTGACTCATTTGTAACAAGAATAAGGCCATCATGGTAGTAAACTTTATTCTGGTTTGTAATAAAATTGCATGATGCAGCACAGTGAACAAATACCGTAATACTACGATGGTACATTTCTGGTTTGTGCAACAACCAAGCTATAGATTTAGTGATTTAGTTTCTTTAGATGCAGGTTTCAGAGAAGAAAAGAGGAAGACAGCCAGAAATAGATATTGGAGATTTTCATTTAAAAGCCTAGCATTTTATCGATTTAGTCCCTGACTTTTGCTTACGTGTATTAAGACTTGTGTGCCAGAATATCACTTAACGTGAAACCTCACCGCTTAACAGACTGAAACAAACATAAGGACTAACTTGATCAATATTTTGATATGTGATGGACTATTCTGCAATATCGATAAAATAAGGACAAAGTTGACACATTGCAAAATTTCGCACTTTTGACACATGTACGAAATTTATTTCGTCCATGAGCACCGTCAAAGGTTATGTGTTATTAAACTAGTATAGATTTAGAATAGAAAATCATCTCATTCATGAAATTGTGTTGTAATTTATATCTGAATTAACACAGATGATAGGAAGGAATGGAAAACAGTAACCTAAGGAAGTGAAAGAAAGAGATAAGTACTTGATGTGTGAGTTTAGCAATAACTTTGTCGCCAGCTTTAAAATCCTTGACTTGTGGTCCAACCTCTACCACCTCTCCTGCTACATCAGTGCCTGAATCAAAGTCCCAAGAGCAAAGGAATCTTAATTATATTGTAAGTAAAAGTGAGTAGGAGATGAGTCTGTTTGTATTAACAGTTCAATTAAACACTAATAGGATACATGTTTATCATTTAAGCACTTACAGTATATATAAGCTTTTTCTACAATCAAAGGAAAAAAAGTATAGCAGAATTATTTTTATATAAGCTATAAGTTGTTTTCATAAACTATAGTTCAAAGTTGTTTTCATAAACTCTACTTCGTAGCTATTTTCATAAACTTAAAACCATTTATAGACATGTCATAAGCTATTCCTTTAGGGTATGTTTGGATATAGTATTTACGAGGGGAAGGGAGGGCTTATTTTTTAAATGAATTAAGTCTGATTGAAGTATTAGATGATCATTTATCATATTGTAATTTCAATTCTTTAAAAATATCAGCTATATTTCAAAATATAGACTTAACCCTCCAAACCCCCCTCACAAACATTAGTATCAGATAAACACTTTGACAAAGTACTATGCTAATAAATAAACTCATTTCTACATTAAAAAAAAAGTCAAATTATGTTCATATAAGCTATAATTTGTTTCAATAAACTATTATTTGGAGCTGTTTTCATAAACTGAAAATAACTCAGATATAGGGGCATGGCATTGGCCGATCAGTTCGGTTTTGAAAAACGAACCTGAATCCGGTTCATGTGGTATTTCACAAAATAAGATGCTGCATAAACGTGTTAGAAGTCTCACCGAGTAGATAAAAGTGTTTGATGTGGTATTTAAGTCATGAGGTTCTCACACCTAATAGACTAGTCATTTGGGTTGGACTCTTCTCATGAGCTAACAAAACATCCAGTTTGGAACAGTTTTCTAGATTTGTTTTGTGGTTTGGATATCGATCGGAACACCAATCATATCATGAGTGTTTCTTTAGTACGACACAAACATTCGACAAGCAATTATGCTCATCAGTACAAGTAAATATATATTTACAAGTCAAACTATAGGCAGCAAAAGTAAAAAAGAAGGTGAATCAGTGAGTCATACAAGGTATGTGGGGAAACTTTCTGGGCAAAAAGATAGCCCTTAGAGCACCAGTCTGAATCTTCCAATCAATTGGGTTGATACTAGTTGCTTCCAATTTGAGTAAAACTTCATTAGTGTTTGGAGTTGGTACAGGAACTTCAACATGCTGTTTAAAACCAATAATTGAATTGAATTGAATCAGATGCAGATTTAAAGAAAGAAGAAAAAGATAATGAATCAATTGAAAGAGATGAGAAATGGGTCATCAATCATTCTAACCTTCAATCCAGAGACACCTCCGCCATAGGAACTGTACTGTAGAGCTTGCATAAGTTTCGCAGCCATATCTAACTTTCTCCTAAATCTTCGGACCCTTCTTTGCTTTGTTTACTACTTGTCTTAAAGTATTCACTTCGTCGTTATTGTAATAATAAATATATTTTTAAATTGATTTAATAATTAATGAATTTGATACGTAGTATCGTCTAGATTCATTTATTCAATAAATATAAAAAGTGAATTGTTACTTACATTTAAAATAGAGTAGAATGTTGTCTATTTAGACCGATTTTTAAAAGGAGAAAAAAACCTTAAATACAAAATTAAAATTATATACGGTTTGATTTAAAGAACTCATTAAAATAAACGTGATCTAATTAAACTAGATCTTTGCTTCGTGCGTCGCACATGCTAATTATGTTTTTGGAGTAAGAGTTCTTTAAAATGTATAATAAAATAAACAATAATTAAATCTAAAAAATAAAAAAATAAAAAAGATAAAGTAAAAGACTAAATAATTAGGGTATGACAAACCCCCACAAAAAAGTTGGATGAATTGAAGACACAACATAACAAATAATTTGTCCATCTTGATGAAAATCAAACTGCCTCATGTATTTGTACAAACACTGTGCGTAGAACCAAAATCAAACTGCCTCATGTATTTGTATAGACACCATGTGTAGAACCAAGGGTGGATGCACATAAAGACCTTTAAAAAACTAGTTCTCATCTTGACATTCTTCTCAATGATGGCAATGTAGTGTTGTGGATAAATCCAACTATGTTTTCACAATGATGGCAATGTAGTGTTGTGGATAAATCCAACTATGTTTGTTGGTTAGATAGTTAGTTACTAAGTAACTAACTAGTTAGTTAGTTTGTTAGTGGCTTGCAGTGCAAGTTACTCAACTTAGCCTGTAAGTACTCTTTTGTATTCAGTTGATAGAACTAAGAAGTATCTTGTATCATAATCACAATTCAATACAGTTTATAGTTTTACAATTCACCACAAAAACTCTCTTCATCCTCTCTATTCTCATAACAGTTCAGAATGATCTGAACTCTTTTTTTTCTCATCAGTGTGTGTAAGATAGGATCTTGCACCAACAAATTGGTATCACGAGCCTTTTGGTTCTTGTGCATTTAGGTCACAAATTCAGGGTAGATTTCACATATGGTTGCAGTGATGAATGGTGGTAATGGAATCCCCAATTCACTTCCAATTCTTGATGGCAAGAATTGGGAAAAGTGGCATAAACAGATGAAATCTTTGTTTGGCCTTCAAGATACTCTCGAGGTGGTTACCAATGGCGTCGCAGAGCTTGCAGAAAATGCAACTGAAGCTCAAAGGGTTCTTCACAGAGACTTGAAGAAGAAGGACTACAAGGCGATGTTTTGCATTCAATCCGCGATGGATAATGCGAATTTTGACATAATTGCTCATGCTGAGTATGCGAAAGAGGCATGGGATATTCTTGTCAAGTATTACAAAGGAGATGAGAAGGTCAAGAGCGTAAAGTTGCAGGCTTTGCTCAGGCAGTATGAGTTGCTACAGATGGGAGATTATGAGAAAATAGCAGCGTATGTGTACAAGATTCAGAACCTTGTTCATTTGATGACGAATTGCGGTGAAACTATAATAGATAAGATGGTAATTGAGAAGGTTATGAGAACCTTAGCTCCTCAATTTGATCATGTAATAGTTGCCATTCAAGAATCTGGGAATGTTCTTACTATGAAGATTGAAGATCTTGTAGGATCCTTAGAAGCCCATGAGTTGAAGATAATTGAAAGAAGAGGTGTTCAAGAATCAATTCAGGCTTTGCAAGCTTAGATATGGAAGAAGAATGGTGGTTCTGAAAAGTCCAAAGGCAAGTTTGATAGCAGTAAGAAGAAGAAAGGCTCATGGTCAAACTCATAGAAGCATAAAAATGGTGAGAAACCTGAATCCTCTAATAGAGGAGGAGGGAACTCAAATCAGAAAGATAGTAAAAGATTCCAAGATAGGAAATCTGTGCAATGTTATAAATGTGAGAAATTTGGTCACTTTGCAAGGGATTGCTGATACAACAAAGGCAAAGGAGTTGCTAAAGATAATGATGATGATGAAGCCAAAATGGCACACGAGGATTCTGATGGTGAACCTCTGGTTTTGATGGCTAAAGTTTCATAAGATTGTTCTGAATTTGAAACCTGGTTCTTAGACACAGGTTGCTCCAATCACATGACTGGTCATAAGGCATGGCTAATCAAATTGGATGATACAAGAAGAAGCAAGATCAGGCTTGCAAATAACAGATCATTGCAAGCAGAAGGAGCAGGAAATATGGTCATCAGAAGAAGCAATGGTAGTTCAACAATCATTGAAGATGTATTGTACGTGCCAGGTATGAAGTGCAACTTGTTAAATGTTGGTCATCTTATTGAGAAAGGTTTTTCAGTAACAATGAAGAATGAGGTCCTTGAATTGTTTGATACAAGCAATAAGATAGTTTTGAGATCCCCTTTGTCAAAGAACAGAACCTCAAGACTTTGATTAGTTCCACAGAAGTTTAGTGTCTGCAAACTGTGGTTGAGGACAAGCAGAGTTGGTTATGTCATTTAAGGTTTGGCCACTTGAATTTCAGATCTCTTAACGAGTTAGTGTCACAAGGAATGGTGACTGGCTTACCAAAGTTTTCAATGCCTGAGAAGCTATGTGAAGGATGCCTAGTAGGGAGGCAACCAAGGAATGCTTTCAAATCCTACTTACCAATGAGATCCTCCCGCATACTAGAGGTAGTTCATTCAGATGTTTGTGGACCTTTTGAGGATCATACTATAGGGGGAAATATATACTTTGTGTCCTTTGTTGATGAGCATAAGTGTTTGATATGTTCAGAAAATTCAAAACACTAGTTGAGAATCAAAGTGAAAAGAAGATTAAGATTCTCAAAACAGATGGTGGTGGAGAGTATACCTCTAGAATGTTTGAAGAATTTTGTGTAAATCATGTGATTGATCATGAAGTTACAGCTCCTTACACTCCTTAGCACAATGGTATTGCTGAAAGAAGGAATAAAAGCATTTTGAATATGGCCAGATGCATGTTAAAACAGAGGAGCATGCCAAACTCACTTTGGGGAGAAGCAGTCACAACTGCTGCATATGTGCTGAATAGGTGTCCAACCAAAATATTGAAGAATAAAGTCCTAGAAGAAGTATGTAGTGGTAATAAACCTTCTGTTAATCATCTAAGAGTTTTTCGTTCAGTATGTTATAAGCATGTTCCTGATGCTAGAAGGAAGAAATTAGATGATAAGTGTGAAGCAATTGTACTTGTTGGCTATCACAAGACTAGGGCCTATAGATTGTATAATCCTATCACTAGGAAAATTGTGATCAACAGAGACATAATGACTAATGAGTGAATCATGGAACTGGACATTTAATAGCACAAGTAGAGAGCCTTTGATGAATTCCTTTGTAGATGAATCAAAAAGTGAGGAAGTAGATGAAATTCTGGATGAAAATACAGATCAGAATGTTCAGAATATAGATGAGAATGTTTTGAATACATATGAGAATGTTCTGAACACATGTGAGAATGTTCAGAATGGTAGACCTCCAAGAACAAGAGTAGCTCCAACAAGACTACAAGATTGTGAAATAATAGCTGATAGTGAAGTCACTGAAAGATGGAGACTTAGTTCACTTCGCATTGCTAGCAGATGCTGAACCAATTAACCACAATGAAGCTTTGAAGAATGTGTTGGAACAAAATGTGTTTAACACTACCTCTTGAGATTTTTGATAATAACAAGGTATTAAAAATTGTCAATTGGATATGCTAATATTTGTTCAAGTGTACAAGACTATAGAATTTTTTTTTGAGATCATTATTAGGTTCTGGAAGAACAAAAGAGAGCATAGGAATCAACAAAAAAGAAGCTTAAAGCGTCTGAAGAGAACTGCTCCTGAAGTCAAAGAGCTTCTGAAGTGATGACGTCATCAGTAGAAAGTTTATCAGAAGCATCTCATCAGAAGCTGAAGATCACCAAAAGCTGTAGTTCATCAAGAGATGCAAGACTTAAAGCTTCAAAGGTTGTTCAATGAATTTAATCTCGTCTAAGAATTGCAGAAGACCGGAAAAGTGAAGCAACGACTATTTTGAAAGGATTTGAAGGCATTGGATGTTTGTTCTTTGAAGAGCGTTGACAAAGTACAATTGTACGAAGTGTACAACCAC
>Ga0209282_1000933_pt1 | contig 15284 bp, 7 predicted proteins | sample Mtrugardesep15_FD_187529 | JGI IMG/M metagenome (GOLD analysis project Ga0209282, IMG submission 187529) | Root nodule microbial communities of legume samples collected from California, USA - M. trunc garden sep15 (SPAdes) (version 2) | ecosystem: Host-associated > Plants > Roots > Nodule...
TTTGTTTGCATATTTTTTATTTATTTTTGTAGGGGTAGGGGTGCGTAAAAGGGTAACTTGGTCTTGTACTAATCTCTTCATGAATGAATCTGGGGAAGAATTGAACCCATTATGGATCTATGTTAGGTTTCCTTTACATCTAAAAAAAGCTAATTCCACTACTCAAACCTTTAGATGAATTAAATTTGACTTAAGTTTGAACTCCCATTATTTTGTATATTTTATATAATATGTAGTAATGAGATAAACCGAGGAATCTGTTCCTTTTGGATGAGCTGAGAAGCAATTGTAGTATTATGAACCTTCGTTTGTTTTGTCATTACAGGGGACGTGTGAGATGGGATGAAGTTAATATTGGAAACATTGAAGCAAACAAGCCTGTGAGGCAAAAAATTACCGAGCCCAAGACTCCTTACCATCCGATGCTGGAAGATGACAGTATGTACAGAAGATTGGTTAAACTGCATGTCCTTTAAATTTTCTTTTGTATATCAGAATGAGTCTGTATGGATATCATGTGACTATCTATTGAATAACATTAGCAGGAAAATAAAAATATTTTTACATCCTTGAACTGTAATGTTGAATTTATCTTCTCATAGTGGGTATTAAATTCAAAACTTCAGTTTGTGTTCCACACACTTCAGTTTATAAATGAAAAAACTACTTTACTGGTATAATGTAAGTTTCTGTTGATTGAGTTTGATGAAAATCTTTTTTTGTAATGTTATTGTCAAGCCTGCTCTTTACTTATAGATTAAAAGCTACTTCATGTGCAGCTACTTTTCATCTGAGTAGCTTAATTTTTTAGGCTCTCAATCTCCTGGAAGAGGAGGGTATGATGAATGTGATGGCAAGAAAACCAACCCAGCAAATGCTGAAGAAACTGCTTTTGATAAAGCGGACTCTTGCAGCAGAAAAAAAACTAGGCAATCTGACGGCTGGACATCATCTGAGGATGAGGCAGATGCAGTAGAACAAAGTGATGAAGGTACTATATTTCATTTAGTGTGTCTAACAAAGATCATTATTGCCATTACTGCCTAATATATATTTGTGCTTCTTATTCAAGAGATGGTGAAAGTCGATGAAGTAATAAATGGATTCAACTAATAATATGCTGAAAATAAAATGGATACACATCAAAGCATTACTAAGCTTAGAATTATATATGTTTGTAGGAACATCTTAGCTATCAAATATCAACAATGTATTGAGTTATATTTATCACTTTAAGACTGCTTCAGACTTCAAGAGTGCTTGTATAGCGGTGAGTTTAGAAAATATTAAACAAGTTGGTTTTGCATCTGAATAAATTAGGACAGAACGCGCATATTTGACCCTCACAGCGACCTTTTTCTGAGAATTTTATTTCCATCTCTGTTCTAGTATATGTAATGAGTCTGGCTTTTTCAATAATGAATTACCAGACCTGATGTTTTGCTTCTAAAACAGATGCAAGTTGTAGATTTAAAGAGCACCGAAGGGCCCACTATGATGAATTCCTTAAAGTTAAAGAACTGAGAAAGCAGGCTGCTCTTGAAGAGAATGGAAGTGACAAGGAGAATAATCGTAATACCATGCTTGCCGAGGAGAAGAAATCCGACTCATCTTCTCCAGTGAGTGCTAAGTAAAAGAGATTGACATCAGGGGAAAATGGCTTCTGTTCAATTCCTCCAACTAAGTGTTTATTAAATATTGTTTGATGAATAAAACCCACATGGTGGTTTCATTACTTTTTGTATTTATGGAAAGGAAATAGCCGACCAGTTAACTGATTTATTGTGTCATTCGTGTAGAAATAGCTTCTTTTTCAACTTGGTATGTTCGTCGAAACTGACATGATCCGTTTAGACTTGGGTGATTTGCTGCATTAGATTCTGTTGAGCGCCGAGTAAACAATGGAACTTTCTCCTGCAAGATTTTTCTAGCAGTGACTGGTATCTTTTAAAAGGGGTTAGAATTGGATGCTTTCAAGAATGAAATTAGAAAAATGATACTACTTTGGAATCCTTTAGTGTGTATAATATATCCAAGAGAGTTGATATCCGAAGAAACAGAGGAATTAAGGTGTTACAGCACAGCTCAGAGTTGAATTTAGTGTTTTCTTTGACAGAAAGCTGAAGTTAGTTAGACAGTTAATTCCCAGCTATATTAGTTAGTGTCAGGTATATTCTCGATAGCTAGTTAAGTGGTAAATAATACTTAAGATGTGATAATCATTTGAAGTTACAAGTTAATTTCACATTTCATAAGATGTATTGAATAAAATATGTACAGAAATTTATCAAGGACACAAGTGGTGTATATATATATGGATCCCTTAACCATTTTTCAACCCCTTAAATGGATCTCAATTATCTTGCATTTATGTAACCTTACACCTTTAGCTTGCCCAAACAAAATATGTACAGTAGTTTGATATCTTGTATTAGTTTAGTTTTTATATTCTATTAAAAAATGTATATATCCATGTATTTTTTAAAGTGTCACAAAAATAAATCAATTTTCTGTGGCGCTCAGACAAAGACAGAATGGAATAACAACAAAAAACAGCCACAAATAAAACGTCACAGTGTGGTGAGTGAAGACAGTAATGGCTTCTTCCAGTTCTATTTCTCAAGAAGATATGGCTTCAATGGCCACACAAATCTGCAACCAGATATCCTCCATATTTTCAACCCCCACTCATCCACACCCACCCCCTCTCGACCTCTTAATCACCGAACTCACCACCATCTCTTCTCAAAACGGTCGTGTTTTCCTCTACGGTGTTGGCCGCGAAGGCCTAATGCTCAAAGCCTTATGCATGCGCTTAGCCCATCTGGGCCTCTCAGCCCACCTAGTCTTCGACATGACCACTCCTCCTATCACCACCAATGATCTCCTCATCGCCTCCGCTGGTCCAGGCGGCTTCTCCACTGTCGATGCTATATGCTCGGTAGCACGATCCAACGGTGGAAGAGTGCTTCTTCTGACTGCTCAGCCAGAGATAGGATCATGTGTGAAGCATGCTAGTGTGGTGGCTTACGTACCTGCAAAGACTATGGCGAATGATAAAGATGAAGGGGATGTGAAATCAAGACCGTTGCTTCCTATGGGGAGTGTGTATGAAGGTGCACTGTTCGTGTTGTTTGAGATGGTTGTGTATAAGTTGGGGGAGATTTTAGGTGAGAGTCCTGAAGCTGTTCGATCACGTCATACTAATCTGGAATGAAATTGTATTAGTCTATTAGCCGTGTGATTTTGCTGTGTAAATGTATGATTGTAAAATGAGAGAATAAATTGGAAAAATATTAGTCTATCCACCCTGGAAATTTTATGGCTTATTGTGAACTCATGTAGTATGGCAATAATGATGAGAATAATGATTTCCTGTTGGATGACTATTTGATAGATGACCAAATGTACAACATAAACAGTGTGGTCGCCATTTTTTGAGTTTGTGCGTTTTGAAAATATGAGTAAGACTTAAAATAAAGCATTTAAAAGCCTTTGCATATAAAGACACTATGATTGAAGGGAAACCAAACCAACCAATATAGTTCGGATAGATGGTGGTGCCTCAAGGGTAATGCTCAAAAAACTTGGAAAATATGAATCAGATTTGATGCAAACCATCATGGTAATAACATGCTTTATTGGGAAAACAATCCTCTCAGACGGAGTGGTAAACTAGATCTACAAGTTGGAACTTTGAATAGAGATACCATGTTTGTGGTGATATCCTCGAAATCTAGTTTCAATGTTTTTACTTGGAAGAGATTGGATTTTATGCAGTGGGGCGGGGCAATACCATCAATCCTCCATCAAATTTTTTCTTCTTCTCGAATGATGCTTATAAATAGAAACTGTCAAAGCATACGACAATCCTAGCAAATTGCAACAGTTACATTGAGATTTTAAAATGTATGATCCATAAGTGAAACTTGTTGAGAGAGAAGAAGGGAAAGTTGATGAAGATGCCTTGAGTACATGTGTCTTAACTCAATCTGAGATCAGAGATCAAATTGATAGATCAGGCGAAATTGGAACGACCAAACACCAATAATGATTGAATCACAAAGAATAGTTTGATCTGCTGACTGACCAAGTCGACAAATAAATAAATAAATACACACAAACAAATACATGTTGGCTAATTGTATAATTGCTAATGAACCTCTAGGTTTTTTTGGTATCATATCTCTGGTCCGTGTAGAGATTTACCGATGAAATATACCAGTTTCTAGCCTTCATCTTTTTCTCGAATTAGGGCCGCATTGATTGCTTATGCTGCTCCTTACATGTATACCAACAGGATCTTGCCTTCATTTGGTCGAAATAGGACATGTGGTTGTGTTTACACACGCCTGCTTAAGTCGGGTTAGTGTTGTCTCACACTCTTCTGACAATTCAAATGTCATTACTTTCCTCAATAATTTGAAGAATAAATGAGTGTGCTAAACGGATTTCGCTAAGAATCAAGAAAGTGTGTTAATAATCTGTTCAACGTTTGTATTGTATTTTTTGAGTTCAGAATAGGTGTTTCGGTGAATCCCATGCATTTGTCTAGATTTGCCTACACGCACCTGGATTCCTCTTTCTGTTATAGAAACTGTGGAATTTGCCTACACGCACCCTGAACATACATTTCTCTTGATTGTGTCTCATGTTGTGTCTACGACCCTGCTAGAAGACTTTGCTGAGGTGGACGGTATGATTTACATCCTATTCGTATTTCATGATCATATCATCCATGTAAATTCGAACATATGTGTCGTATTTGGTTTTTGAAACACATTGCTTTTGACAATTAATAAATTCTTTAGTCATTGAAACATATTACGTTTTTTTCTTTAATTTGTACATTATGAATTGCTCTCTGATCACATCATTTCTTCAATCAAATTTACTGCAACTCCGGGGACTTATTAGGTACTTAAAGGGGCCACTTCTCAACAAACGTCCGCTTAAATAGCACTGAACCTCCATCAATATTGTTTTAAAAGTAAAGTATAAGCTATGCATAATTAAACTAAGAGAAGTATGTGGTAAACAATTACTAACACACAAAAGTATGCATTTTATTAATTGAAGGTACTTTATTAGAAAACATTCAAACCATCTTATGGTAAATTATACACACCATTTTCTCTGGACAGTGCGTATAAACGTTTTGAATTGGGTAAATTATAATTTGCACAGTACTTCAGCGGACGTTTATACACACCGTCCAAAGAAAATGCATGAAAGGAAGGAAAATGGCAAATAAAAAGTTGAAGGGTTTATACCATTATCTATTTTTCTCTGATCTCAATGATACCTGCTAAATATGTAACAACTCTTGCAGATTCATTATTTTAAAAAAAACTGCAGCTTCTTGAATAAATACAATAATAAAAAGTGATAATGGAAGGGTTCTGCAAATAACAAGTACACCAATTTTTGAGTTCTTTTCCACATTACAGCAATGCAAGTCGTATCAATTTACAACTGTTCTCTGCAAAATCAGGGCAAATCAAATAAACTTGTCTTAAAAACACTACAGCTAGTATTGACACACTGCAGTGTCCAATTTTGAGTACTTTGGCATAGTTTGTGGTTTTTGCTGTTTAATTTTTATTTATTGGGTGAAATCATTGTTGTTGAACTTTATGTGCTGTGATGAAATCTTTTACTTGAATAGGAAATGCACTGACTTGAACATTAAGGTATAATAGGTTGTGAAACTATATTGTTACATAAATAATGATAAACACACTCTCTCTAGCATACACATCCCAACACACATAGTTTGGTGGGATCCATATGAATTTGAACCAATAGAAAATGGTTGAAATGTGTGTGTTACAGAAAGGGAACATTTGGAATATGTTTACCTATTATTTAAGGTTGATAAACTCATTCACCTGTTTTATATCCCATTCAACTTAACATGTATATGTATGCTGCGTTTTCTTCCTTTTATATTATAATTACTTAATCATTCGAAAGATCTCTTAGTATGAATGAAAGACTAAGAAAATGGACCTGCAATCTCCTAGTCCATCTAATTAACATACAAATGAAAATAACAAAGCAATTTCTCAAGCTGCAAATTTCATTCGCTATCAATTAACAATGATCCATGAATTGCCAACACTTAAAACAAACATAACATCAAATAAAATAAAATAAAATAAACATGCTCAAAACAAACATAACTTCAAATAATATAACATAAACAAAAATCAAGATAAAAGTTTGGATTGAATCTTCATACTTAAGGTGATATCAAACTTTTGAATTCACCGAACTCAAGTCTTGAATCTTGAAACTCTTTATAATATCATTTTTGGAATCATAAACAGCCCACTTCGATTTATGATTCTCTTTGAAGACAAGCAGCACATGGGTGTCATCCTCATAAAGATATAATATCTTGGGAAAAAAGTAACCAGAATCACCAAAGTAAGGAAGAAGAATCAATTTAATCCAAGACTCCTTATTTCCGTGTTCCTTCATAAGCCAAACATCAAGAGAAGAATAACAAGTAAGTTCTCTAGAAAATATGCACAAGCAGTCCCTCATTGCACCCAAGGTCAACCTATCAAAATTTCCATAATCAGGCAACGTTATTTCTTGATAAGATTCCTTCCCCAAATGAAGAGAAACAATGGTAGGCAACCAATTCAAATCATAATATGTCAACCAATTAACCGTGCCGCTTATGAATATTCCCGGCTGATCATCATAAGGAATCTTAGCAGGGAAGTCCTTAATCCTACTCCAAGAGTCTGTGCCCAAAGTATGAACTTTAACATTTTTGCAAGGAAAGCCGGAAGAATGCCAATGAGATAACAGAACATACTAACAACCTTGTAATTATCAATGAAAGGATCATAACCAAAAGCATATATAGTTAAACCATCTTCTTGTGGAATCTCTAAAGAGGGTAAATTCTTTACTTTTCTAATGCATGGGTTCCACAGAACAGCTTGGCGATTATTGATTAGGAATAAAAGGAGACCATCGCAAGAAGCAACTAGGGCGTCCCGATAATTTGGAATAATGGGAGAGTAATCAAGTTGTGTAGCTTTATATGTGAAAATAGATTGGATTGGAACAGAATCAAGTGGATAAGACAGACATTACTATGAACTCTTTTGAGAGGGTCCATCCGGTTGTGATGAGGTGGTGACATTTGGTTGACATGCCAAGGTGTTTTTTGGCGAATTTGGGATCATCTGAGATTAGAGAATTCCACGACTTGCAAATACAGCGGAGTTGTAGAAGAAACTTGACCGGGAGTCTACACAATATTTCTACTATGATATCAAAAGGAAGATAGGTCAGCAGAGATGGTGTTTGAAGTGAAACAACGAGTCGCTGCTTCTTCTTGATTGCAGTTGTTTCCTCCATCAGTGAATGTGAATTATGAGAAGAAACGGCGTTAGGTATTGCTAACCTATATTCCTTGCTGAGAAGTGAAGAAGACTTTGGCCAATGAAGTTATTGGATTTGGTGATTTGTTCCGTTTCTCGCGTGTAGGTAGTATTTTTTTAAGAAATATACTAGTATTATATTTCACATGAAACTGGAACGTGACAAAAAAAAAGGAAAAAGTCTCGACTTTACCAAAAAAAACTACTAAATTTCATGGTTTGCTCTAGTGGTAGCTCTTGGCAATTAGTGTAAGGAGTTGAGTCGTAAGGTTTTAGGTTTAACTTTTGTTGGTGATACGATGACCCTTTTAGTGAATCATATAATATAAGCGTTCGTAGAGTCTTGATGTTTGTTTTGACTTTATGAGCCCCTACGTTCAACTCACATAAACTTTATATCTTAGAAAAAAAAAGTCTTGAACTAAAGAGTTTCTGAGTTTGAATTTTGTTTTTGGGTTTGAATGTAAATATTTTTACAAGTGTTCATTGAGCCCTAAGGTTGGTAAGCCTTTACCCTAAATATATACTTTTTAATAAATAGAAGACTAACTCTATTGATTAAAAAAACAATGACTTTTATCTTTTATAGTCTTTTAATAAAATAGATCATTTTTTAAGTTCGATTATTTGATTTCAAACAATGTGTGTAATAGAAAGACTAACTTTTTTTTACAAAGGTTTAAAAATTAATTTGATTGATCCTCGTGAACATAACTCATTTATTTTAAGATAACTTAGTTGAAAGGGATATTGCAATATGTAAATACCATATTTATAAGTATTAACGGGTAACATTATGGTCACTAGTCCATTTGACAAACAAACAAAAAAAAACTAACTTGATTGATTGAAATATGAGAGAAAGATAGTTTAGAAACCAATGAGTTTGAGTTTTTGATCGATCCTTGTGAGCATAGTTTGATTTTTTTAAAAGATAAATTAGTTGGTAGGGATATTGCAATATGTACGAATTGAGGTTCAAATCGTAGATACCTTGCTTATTCACCTTAAGGGGTAAAGTTATGGTCAATAGGTTACTCGACAAAAAAGAAAACTAAGAAATTCAATGAATTTGAAGAATAAGGATTTAAATTTTATATATATAGACAAAAACAAAACGATATTTATTCATTTAAATCGATGGATTACATCATTTAACACCGTTAAAAACGTAAAGGATGAATATGCGAACAAACTCACAACATCCAAGTTAATAGCATATAACGGCATAATGCCTACAAAAATATATGATAAAATAAAAGTGACCGGAAGAGTCATGCCTCCGGATCTGCAACATTGATGCTCAAATCTTTGATTGAATAATTGATCTTTCAAGATGAATCAAATGAACACCGCAACAAGACGAGAAATCAAACAATGTCGCGCAAGACGACTAACAACACACCACCACACTCAGATGGCGAAATCACGAAGAAAAACCTAGATCTATGTGAAAATCATGTCAAAAATTAAGATGGGTGATTTCATGTCAAAAATTGACCCAAAACCACCCCTCAATGAAGAAGTTGGAAGTGAAAACATAGAGAGAAAAAACTAGGGTCGGCTTGTTAGAGAGGGAGAGAGTAGTTGTGTTGTAGAGACATATATATATATATATATATATATATATATATATATATATATATATATAACTTTTTATAATAGTGTGATTAAGAGATATGTAGAGACAAACGAAATAAATAATTCAATTACGAATAATACAAGTTGTTTGGAATTGAATCAGAAACACACTTCTTGTGTCCCCAAGACATCTTGTACAAAATGTAGATATACATTGGACCAGGGTTAGGGTGGGGAAGTTAGCTCACTTGGTTAAAGATCTAAGATTTGAATTTTGATAAGAGACAAAATATTAACATTCTAACATTTGTCATTAAAAAAAGATTGGGATTGTGTGCATTTGGAAGGGTACGACTATAATACAATCGGTCCCATATGGGTCGTCCGATCAAGATCAGACGACTCATATTTAAAATTTGAACTAAAAATTTAAACTCTTCAATCAAGATCAAATGATCCATATGTGCTGACCACATGTAGTTAAACTACACTCAATTCAAATCCCTATACATTTGGATGTGAGTTGGGTGGGATTTGAACGTGAAAACAAACATGTGCTAATTAATTTAATTTGGGGAGAAGATGTAAAAGATATATTAAACATTTTACAAATCGAAAAGCATTTTTCATAATTTATTTTTCTAAAAAAAAAAAAGATAAAAATATTAAATTTTAATCTTTAATACAAATCTATATATTTAGATTAGGTCTAAAATGAAATAGATGTATCTAGGGATTAGTCATTTCAAAGTGAATTCTCCCTAGATACACAATACACAATTTGGTGTTTTAATTTTTGAGAGATAGAGGGTGTAAAATCTTTAAAAAAGAAGAAGAAAGAATCAACAATAATCTTTAAAAAAGAAGAAGAAAGAATCAACAATAATCGTAAGGGATTTAGACCCCTTAAACAAGTGGTTTGGAATTCGATACATGACTCTTATTTAAGGATATTCTAATTTTTAGGTAAATTAATCCCTCTAATTTATTTATTTTTTTAATTTTGAATCATTTTAGAAAAAACTCAAATTTGTCCCTCCAAGGATATTCTATTCCCACTTACTCCATTAAACCCTAGTTTTGTTCAGCAACATTTACAATTCATTTAGAGACTACGAGAAAAAACACATAGAAACTGAACCACTACCTTGTCTGACTTACCCACCATCCTTTCCCCTTCATCCGATGTTGGGAGTATTGAATGCAATTTTTTTCATTCAAGGAACAAAAATCAATACTACCCTTAAATGGAAGGAATTGAAATTCAGCAATACCAGCCTTAGATGAAGGAAGATCAATTTTAAACGACAAGAGGTAGGTCAAACAAGGTGGTGGTTCGGTTTCTCCCATTTTATCAATCTGGGTAATAAAGTTTGATGTGATTAGAAGAGTAGTGTTTAACGAAGTAATCAAGGATAAAATATTGTAGGAGGTACTTATTTGACGCAAATTAGTGAGGGCATAATACGAACCTTTTAAAAAATAATTCAAAGTTAAAAAGTGTAAGAGACTAATTTAGCCTAAAAAATTGACACAGCAACAATGTTTTCTACGTTGGCGATTGCAATCACCATTTCATCTCTTTAACCTTGCACATGGACAATCAACTAATCAATTTCGACTCAAAATTATCTATAATAAAATTGCAAGAGACTATCTCTAAATGTGAGGTTTAGCATGGAAAAGGGAAGTAGTTTTTCATGATGGAAAAGTTGATATTAGCCATTTGATTAAATAAAAAATACACTCTTATCATGTTCTATCAACACTGAACTTTTTCACACTATCTTTCCCAACAATTCTCTCTCCTCCAACCACAACCAGCAACTCTTCAAACAAATCCATTTCAAGTTTCACATAAACAACTCTCTTCCAAACAAATCCAACAACTTTAATTTTAATTTGTTATTATGTGTGCCCTATCCTTTAATTTTTAACAGCTTTTTCTTGAATGCTTCGTATAGGTATTGTGAGAAAAACACACGTAAAGAAGTTTTAACAAAACAACACACACTTTTAATTTTTTTACTTTTTTGGTTTATGAAAAGAAGACAAACGAGTAGGACCTATAATATGAGTATCAGACGCCTCCAAGTAACGCCATTTCACCACCTCTGTTATTAACAACACAACACAACACAATGCTTGAATTCGTTCTATTCTACAAGAACCCATTACTCCACGCATCACTCTCCATAATCCTCGCTTTAACTCTATCCTTCTTCAGAATCCCAATCCTCTTCCTCTACGCTCTTCAAACCTACATCCACCCTGATTCTCAGCCCCAATCCAATGGCCTCAAAGCCGCCATTCGCCGCCCCGGCACCGATGGGACCACCAACGAGCTCCGAAAGAGGAACAAGTCAAAGGAAAAACCCGATTTCGACGAAAACAATGCTCAGATCTTTAGAATCAGGCTTGATCAAAGTCACCTTCAATCTCGTCTTTATATTGATCAGTATTGTGTTGCTTTTACTGTTTCTTTTGTTACCCTTTTCGCTATTTTGCTTCACAAGTTTTTGGATTGTCACGACAATAATGGGTTGTTGGCAAATGGGGTTTTTGTTCCGATTTTGTTATCAATTTTGAGTCTTTATACTTGGGGGATGTTGTTTGTTAAGGTGACTTTTGAGAGATCTGCTTCGAGGAGATCGGAGAAGCAATTAAGCGTTGTTTTTGGGGTTTTAGGGGTTCTTTTAGGGTTGTTTTTTGTTCCTGAAGTTGCTTCTTTGGTTTTGGATTTTGATTTTGGGGTTTCTGTTGATGGGTTTTGGAGGGTTTTGATATCTGCTATGATGGGTTGTCTTGCTTGTTTTATGTTCATTCCTGCTATAAGAAGTGCAAGATCTTTTTGGCTTGGGACTGATCAGATTCGGTGTAATTTGTCGATGATAACTTGTGGGTTTTTTAACCGAACAATCTTGTATGTGAATCAAATCTTGCTTATTTTTGTTGCTTTGATGTGGATTATGCCGCTGGCTGAGATTTTTGTAAACAAAAACTACAATAACAGTAAGGGAAATAGTGCAACAACGAGTGGAGTTGGTAATGCTGAGAGAGTGGTAGGGAATGTAGGGTTCTCGCCATCTGATTTTGACAACTTTAGGCACTGGTGCTTGTTGGGATCGAGTTTGTTGCAGATCGTGGCTTTAAGGGCGAACCTGCAAATGTATCTCAATGAAGCTTTGTTGTCTTGGTACCAAAGGCTTCATGGTGGCAAGGTTCCTGAATTGGATTATAGTAGAGCAAAGATGTTCCTGCATAATCACTACTTGTGTCTTGTAGTTTTGCAATTTCTTGGCCCTCCTGTGTTGGTACTCATCTTTCTTGGCTTGTCTCAGATTGATGGTCCTTCCCTTGGAAATTTTCCATTGGCATTGCCTAGCTCTGCTTTTTTCAAGGAGGTTGCATTGTTTTTGGCTTGGTGGGTGACCTTTCTGTGGGCAATATTCTCTTCAGCTATCCTTTTGCTACATCGCCATTGTATTTTGTATGTTTCTTGAACATTTGTTTTCTAACACACAATTTTATTGGGTGAGCCTTTTGTTGTAAGTTGAACACATTTTTTTAGAGTTTTGAGAAGAGTGAGAAGATTATTGGATTTATAGCATAAGTTTTGCAGGTTAGTCTACTCATTATATTGGGTGATTCTTTAGTTAACTAAAATACATTCAAATATGACTGACTTGTATGTTGTAGTTATTATTGGACACGAGAATTGTATACATTAAAGCGACTATAGAAAGACCAAAATGATAAGGTATTATTTCACATTCCCTCCAATATTTCATGCAAAATTACACAATTGTTATTCGTAAATTACAGTTAGATATGATGACTGATGTATGACACTATGCTAGAATCAATCGCCGGCTCATCATCCTATTAATGGGCAAGCCTAGCACCCTGTATAAGCCATTAGTGTACTTTCCTTTAACTAAACCTTGTCATGTTTATTTCATCACCTTTTTTTGACCTTTTGTAGTCTTACTCTTTTTCGAGACCATATTTCATATTTATGCTGGAAACAATTTTGATGGTATTATTTTAGTTATTTTGTGTCCAATTATAGCATTGCTATATCTGTGCCGTCAGCTGCTTTCTTTCTTCGCCTACATGACAACAGTGAATGAAAAATGGAAATAAAGTAAAGTCCGGGCTAGAGTGTTAAATTGTTTCAAGATCTATGTTAATTGTATATTGCATGCATGATAGATTCATTGTGGTGCATTTGAGTATAATTATGAACACTAGAAGTGTAGGTATTATTTAGGTTTGGAATTGTGTTGAATACATAAATAACCAAATAACTATTATATCCCGGTGTAAATTTATTGGCCCATCATTTTCTGCTATAGGAGTAGCCAGTGTGTAAACGGAAACTTGAAACCTATGTATTTTGAGGTCTTACTTTTGCAATAATAATAATTGATTCTTTGTGTCTGCATAGTAAGCGTATCACATGTCCATGCTGTTGGTATAATGTGTGTCAACATGACGCACTGCTTCTGTGTTGCACATTGGTGCCACTCAAATGCTCAAATCAACTCACTATTGTAGAATTATAATTGAGAGGCTGTCTTCAATTGTTATGGTACTATATATTTATGCTTGCATGTTCATCAAGGCATTAGAGTTATTTTCATTTATAGTAGTGCTTTTTTGGCCAACCTGTTTTATGAAAAATGTAGCATTGTTTGTTTTAGCTTCAACTTCTTCGGATTGCTTTGAGAATAGACAAGGCTTTGAGCTTTTAAGCATGTATTATTGCAGATTCTAGGATAGCGGTAGCATGAATTATTGCAGTTATACACGTGTTGTATCTCTCAAAATAATCTTGTCAAGTTTGTAGTGTAAACCCAACCCAGATTAGTTTTTTTAATTCATACTGACAAACAAGTGCTTTCTCTTTTTCCTTCTTTTTTTGGACAGCACTTAAAGTCTTAAACACTCCACTGATTTAAACAAGCATATTTTCTGTGTTTGTGCAAAGCTTCATAGAGTGCTCTGTGTTTTTAAATATACAGCCATTCATTTAAATTACATTAACATGGCATGTATTGCAACTTGCAAGACTCTTGACACTCAAAATAAAGGAAAGTCTTGAGATAAATCAGATAATGCTTACTATTTTATTGTCTTTACATGTAAGTTTTATGCAGCTCCTTGCAGCATTCCAGATGTGACTATTTACATATAAAATCACATTTTTGGCAGTGCATTTACTAATGTCTGGACATCAGTGTTGCGTTTCCTATACAAATATGACAGATGTGCTATGCTACATTGTTAGCAATATATTAGTTAAAGTGTGCTTTCTCGTATTCATTATGTCACCAGACTGTAAACAGTTCTGTACACAGTTGTTTATTCCTAATGGGAAGAAAAAAACTATGCATGTGTGAGGACTTGTGCAATGTGTGGTTTGAAACTATGCCCGTTTCCCATAATCTTTCTTGGTTGAAAGTGTATGTTTCAACCTTGAAGCTCTTGGGTCGAAACTGGCATCTACCGAATTCAGAAATATATTATTTATATCTATATATTGTTTATGCTTCAAGTGAAATTGTTGTTTGAAAATAACTTCAGAATATGAAAGAACACATCCCACATTTATCACATTTATTTATCCATCAAGAGTCACTTTTGTAAGTGTTTTCTTGAAAGTAGAGAAACCTCAACTACTAGATAACACATGTAGTCTGTTCATTGTGGTAGTCTGTTCATTGTGGATGTACTGAAGTTATGATCGACTTTTCTTTTTTGTTAGTATTGCAAATAAGTTGGTACAATGGGCAGTAATGTATCGATTTTTCTGACTTGTAGTACCTTTAAGCCCAAGTCAATTTCCATGTCTCCATTATGGATGTTCTAACGATACTTATTTCAGGTTGTCTAACGTTATACTCTATATGCTCTAGATTTCAGGTGTATGTTTCAATTCCTTTTGTATGAAAATTGATACTGGCATTGTCATTATAGCCATAGGAGGAGGGTACTAGGAAGATTTGTAACCTGAACCAACTATTATGAAACTCTGATTCTAACTCGTTTTAGATAGGCATTTATTGACGGTATTTACCATCAAATTTTAAAAATATACAAATAAATGTTGGTTTTTTGGGATAGAAGCCATGAAATTCCCTGAAAATAAAACAAAGAGCATCTACACTTGTCTTGTCTTATCAGTTAGTCGATCTACACATCAATTATCTTCTCCAAATGTCGCTTTAGGAATTTAGAAATGGGAGGACTTTGAAAGACAAAAAAAAAATGAAGTAAGCTTTGAAAGGGGAG
>Ga0209282_1000935_pt1 | contig 15271 bp, 8 predicted proteins | sample Mtrugardesep15_FD_187529 | JGI IMG/M metagenome (GOLD analysis project Ga0209282, IMG submission 187529) | Root nodule microbial communities of legume samples collected from California, USA - M. trunc garden sep15 (SPAdes) (version 2) | ecosystem: Host-associated > Plants > Roots > Nodule...
ATTACCAGGTCCCATTTCACATTGGGAAGGATATATAGGTAATGGTCGGCAGCTGCTACTTCAAACTGGCATTCATTAGTAAGCGGGCTATCGTGTAAAGAATAAATAGTACAGCCGCCCTCCTGCGTTCTAACGATAAGGTGGTCCTTGCTCCTGATCCGCACTACCAATGGTAGCAAGAACCTCCAGTCAATACAGCTTGTTGGGGGCGTTCGGTTGTAGATGAAGGAGGCTCCCTCATCGTACTGCAACTATACGGCCGCTCTGGTTGTAAGTGGTGAAAGGTTTCTAACCCAATCTCTACTTCAGTGAAAGGAGGGTAACCTCCTAGTCCCAAATGTAAGGTGTTGCTGGTTGACACTACTATCCGGAGGCAAGAGGTGACTGGTTTAAACCCGATCTTTGTCTTAGTGAAAGTGCCTGTACTCTGCGTATTCACACCCATAACAACGTTATTTCTAGCAGCCCTACCACGGGGAGTTTGGTTTAGGCTTCTAACCTGAACATCGTCCTAAGGGGCGGCTCCCTTTATTTCAAGAAAAACGCATGGTTGTTTAGATCGGGGGACTCAAAGCCCACCGATGAGTAACGCTGAGAGGCGACGAAACATGGTTCTCTTTTTGACCATGTCTGGGCAAACGTCCCATAAGTGTAGTGGGAGCCGTAGTTCTGATGGCTAGTAACCTGATGGATGAAGTAATGCTCCACTAGGCATAGGGCCTCCCATGTCACAGCTGAGTGGCTTCCCCTCTCATCGGTAGAGAATGAGTAGTTGGTGTAAGTCCACGAAGGTGACCCCACCACAAGGTGTGCCGGTTACCACTGTTGAGATATATACAGTGGTGCTGTGTGTGAAGTCTTTATTATTCCCGAAGAAACCGGGCTAAGTAGCACACAGGGATCCTTATAGAACAGGGTAGTCGCCGTGTAGCGGAACCGAGCGTTGGTGACGTTTACCCGTGTGGGGCCTGGGGCAGACCAAAGGTAGCGTAGTTGCTACAGCACCGCCCCTGGGAGAGACGTCTCCGGCCCCTGTTCTCCGCCGGTATGAGGTCCATCTGGGTGGGGGGAGCGTAACCTTAAGGCCACCACGCGTCTCCCGGTTAAGTTGTGTGGGCAATAACAGGTGTATAGGCACCTGGCCGGGGAGGAGTATAAATCGACTGACTCTCGACTTGTTTTTTGTAATTGTGCAGTCGACTCCTAGGGGAGTGAACAGAAAGGAACGGGCCTACTGGTCAAGCAATCTCGTTTTACTTGAGTTGCCTCTGACTAGCGAGAAATCCGCCGAGTAGGACCTTTCGTGTTCCCCCGAAAACGCGTAAATGGGTGTTGTGCCCCACCTAAGCCCAGTAGGGTGAGTTGCTATTAACAAGGCTGATGTCTCCAGTTTTGTTAGTGGTCTGCAGTGTCTTTAATGTGTACTGCAGCTCAGAAACCTCAAACTGAGTAGGGACTATGTGAATCCGATCGTGAACTCCTAACCAATCCGGGAAACTGGGCGTCAAACTCTGAGTGGGCATTTTAAGACCTTAAAGGATAGACGTTGCGCAAAAGGCGGAGGTAAAGGGAGGTGAAGCATAGGGCGCTGAAAGGGGAGAGGGAGTAAGGGGGCCATCTTATATGGTGGGTGGGTAGTAAAGGAGACCACAATACCCGGGCCTCAGTTCTCTATACAAGTTCCTCGTGAGCGGGAACCTCTGTATAGGGGGGAACAGGGCTCATCTCAAGGGTCCCAGCACTTTTCCCTTGAGGAAGCTGTTTAAACCTGGTTATAACTAAGCCGAAGTTTGTATTGCTTAGTATTTAGCACCTAATTTTTAGGATTATGAACAAACTAAGCTTATCTGTTTTATAAACATTGGTATTGCATACCAGTGGAGGAAATTAGCGAGGCATCTCGTTAAATTCAAGGGATGGGTTAAGGTTGGCTTGAAGCTGCAGTTACAATGGGATTTAAAGCCAACTTGGTGTTGATAGATCATCCATCCTGATATGAGTTTGTTTAAGTAGGCTGGGCAAGGTCTAGCTGTATAGATTCGGCTGAAATAAGTAGTGCCAAGGGAAGGGAGTCAGTGTGTTCCCCCGAAATGAGTAGGCAACTTAATGGTAAACGCCGTAATCACCTTAATTAGAATATCATTACAACGAAACGTTGTTGTATCTACAATCTCCACATTAGTAGATAGGTGAAGGGCTCTGGGTGAGGGTAGCGCGTGCCTCTGAAACAATGGGAAGCCCTAAGACTAGGTTCAACCGTCTAGTCAAATAGGAGACCACAAAGGACTCAGGGAGGGGCGATCTCATCATCTGAAGGTGAGGTACCCTGAGTATGGCCTGCGGAGGGTGTCTAGTAAAGTCCCCACCTGGCCTCCGTTGAGATTGTGGCTAACACGCACGTATCCTCACTTGTGGAGCAAGAGCCCGCCAAGCCGGAGCCTTTAACAGGGTGGCCGGGGAGGTCTCCCGAAAGGGAGTTGTATAATACTGTAATATATTGCAATATGGCCAGCTTACTAAAGCTCCCTTGCGCCAGTTTATTACAGACCTCGCCGATCTTGTTATTGGTCTGCGGTGCCCGGTGCGTCAGGTTTAGCAACCCGTTAACGGCGGTCTTAAATGCCCTTGAGGACCCAAAGGTAGCATAGTGATTTGCCCGTTGATTGCGGGTAGGTAGGAATCCGTCAACGCAGGGGACTGGTACTCGCCTTTATTCGAACTTAGAGTCCGACTAAGAATTGTCGGATGTAATATAACCAAGAGAAGCCTTCGGAAACTCTATAGTCGTACCTAAAGACTTTGCGCTATCAACTAAATAGTAGCCACTCCTGGATATGCGGCCGTATCTAGAGGCTGTGGTTCCGTAAAAGAGTGGTAGACCTCCTGTTGGGTGGAGTATTCCCCTCCAGTGTCTATTCGCGTGGCTCTAGTCCCCGACGGATGACCCGTAAGTCGAGTTATATAAGGGTTTGATCCCCTTATATAATTTGCAGTGGACCCGTACTTCCCGCCCTGAAGAAACAGTTCCTAGTAAGGGGCCGAGTAGGAATGAAACCGCTAACGGAATCTGAACTACGACCTTACTAGGATAGGATGGGGGTGTAAGTCTGATCGGCCCAGTTTGTGGTTATAACTTGGCTATACTCTTAGGTTATTTCTGTCTAGCAGGTGGCAGATGCTTGTTAACCACTAGATGGGGTAGTTTAGGGGTATAGTCAAGGCCACTTGCTGGAACGGTATGGGCGAGAGGGAAGAAGACTTATTGGTGTGACAAGTCTGCTGGGGCAGCAAATTTCAATAAATAGGCAAAGCTATAAGAGTAGGTGGGGGGGAGTATCACCCCCTACATTTACAATTAAGAGTTACTCCGGAGTTAACAGAACCGTCTACCGAGTATGTTTAAATGGTGGAGGTTACATCGGTGTTGTATCTCGATTGTGTACTTGGTAGCAGACACCTAGACTTACCTTTGTATAGTAGATAGGACCACGACTCTACTATACAAGACTTAGCGAGATTTGGGGTGTGGCACAGGGGAGAGGTGTTTAAATCCTCAAACTGACAACCCTACGCATGGTCGTGGTGCCCAGGATGAGGTACCCTGGGGAGCTGAGATTGTTTGTAGGCTACCCTGCTATGCGTAGTGGTCCCCTCTTCTCAGGGAGTATTGGAGAGGTATTAATAGACCTCTGGGAGCTATTCCCTAGCAGAACTGGTAAGGATTACTGGTCTCCGTGCGTATCGGAGCAGGGGGTGGCTGACACCTCCCCCGAGAAAGTGATCAGTAGTTCGTAAGGATCAACCTTACCTGTTACCAATACTTAGCTTTTGTGCGGTGACGCTAAGGGGAGAGGCCCAAACTTCCTGTCTTAGGTTTGCAGGAGTTTGGGTGCCCCTCCTAGGGGGGGCCGAACAAACCAATCCGCACACTACATCATATGGACGATGCCCAGGTCCTAGGAACTGCCTGTTGCTTAAGGTTAAAGGTGATTAGTCTGGGAGAGTAACTGGGTATAGTTGGTCCTGACTTGCTAGGAGACCGAAAGAGGGGAGCTCTCCTCCCGAAGAATTCTAGTGGGAAGGGGGTAGCCACTATATCAGGTTACTGACTATGAACTTTTAACTGTATGTGACAGGGTGTTCTGGGTACAGTAGTAAGAGTGTATGTAGTATAAGCTAAGCCAGGGACTACCACGCTTACGTTGGTAACAATTGCGCGAACCCGTTACTATTTATGCGTATTTAGATAGTATAAGCTAAGCCAGGGACTACCACGCTTACGTTGGTAACAATTGCGCGAACCCGTTACTATCTAAATACTTACTACTGATCCCTCACCTCAGATCCTACACTAGGGTAGCTTTTAGGTAGGTGATGGAAGAGGGTATTAATAGCATAGAGGGATCAGTTTGCACTCGTTCGATCCGGGCCTTCTCCACCTAGGGTGCAAGGCTTGACCCCTAGAGAGGCCGGCTGGAGTTCGCAAAGTGGCGTAGTGAACCGCTAACGGGAATCTTGCCTGTGAACTGAGTTGTCCCTCTGACCCCTCCTAGGATGAACTTCTGTGCTTATAGCTCCTGTTTACAGAAGAGTGCGGCTGGACTTAAGTGTAATGGGGTGCACAGGAGACCTAGAACCTGAGAGGTCAATGAGCCTCAAAGGGGACAGGTTGATTGTGTTGCAAGGAGTCTGTAGCCGTTGGCAAACGAGCCCTGTCTGCACATTCGGACTGTTCCGCCGAAAACTAAGTGTCTCCCGAGCGTGATATTAGTTTAGCTCGGCGCAAGCTAGAGCAGTTTATCTGGTATAATACTCAATCGTGTGGCCGCTCAGTACGAGAGGAACGAAGGTAGCGTCTAAGACGACTTGACTATTCTCAGAGATTCTAGTTTAAGAAAGAGCATCTGATTTTTGATCAGAAGTGTAGTGATCTTTGAGGATATGTAAGTTCCGAACCTGGTTACAGCGCTTATCTGCCCGCCTATACCCAGTAGTTAGCTGGATATTTTATGTATTCCGATGAATATTTGGAGTCTGGCTAATTATTAGGGGGTGGTGGGAGATAGAAGAGACTGCTCTTGCTCTCGAAAGTGGTTTTACCCGGTATGGTGGTAACCCTGCTTACTACGCACTTATTAGGGCATACATCTGGTTCTACTTGGGGTTTACGGTGCTCCCAGTACGAGGGCAGCTGAATCATGTTCAGTTTATCGTTGCTGGGAGCATCGTGAGCCTTATTGTGGGCTGGATTGTATGGCCTCATAGGTGCTGGTGGGTTACTACCTATTGGTTTGGGGGGAGGTGAGACTATAGGGGAATACCTCTAGGAGGGGTAATGAGGGTGGCATGATTTGACTGGTGCGATGTCTGTACGGCAGTAGTCTGTCGAATTGTTTATTATTGCCTAACCCTCTACCTAGCTCGCAACCCTGGCTCTAGACTCGCCTGAATCTGGGCAGCCTTTGTCGCTTTCCGGCAGGGTGTATATGGCGGTCTACAGGGTATCCTGCACACTCCTGAGCCTACCCTTGCTGATGGTGTTGTTCACATCGCAAAGGAGGTCGGAAAGGAGGCTGCAATGCGAGGTGTTAAGTGGATGGAGGCACTCGATAATGCCCACCACAAGGCTATCGAGGGCGGTAAGCTCTACGAGTCTAATCGGGTCTTCTTTAGACTCAAGCGCTTAGCCATTGCCGAAGTCCACGGTATCTCCCCAGGGGTAGTAGAGGAGCGGGCACTCGTTTTGTGGGACGCCATACGTTCCGCTAACGAGAACAACCCCTCTTCTCTCTCAGCAATTCAGTACCGAGAGCTATTAAGATTAGCTTCAACCAGCGGTACTGTAAATTGTACTAGTCTAGTTATATACAACAGAGAGAAGAGTGGGGTACCTGCTACAGTGTCTCCCATCACCCCAACATGGGTGGCAAGGGAGGACCAGATCTTTGGTCTAACTAATGTGTTAACAACACCTGTGTTAGATACACGAAGAGCTGTGTCAGCTGTAGTAAGAGCTATTAGTAAGTAACTAGGCTCTTTGGGTTACAACCGCCCTCCTCCCCATCCTCTCCCCAATTTAGCTACCCTGTATGGTTAAGGATATCAGTTTCTTTGCACGTAACACCATACAGGGCTCGTTTTACTGTCCACCGCGGGCTCTCTTTTTAAAGAGAGGTGTCGGGGGTGTTGATGACGGGGTTAAAATTCAGAGCGTCTTCTGAATCCCGACCGGAGAGCTGAGGTGGCCCTCTCCGGCAGCTACCTATTTTAGGTGGTGAAATCAACGCCGGTCCTTATTGTAATCTTTTATAGGGCCAAGCAGGGTACCTAAGGACCTACCTTTTGCTTGGTGGCACTTCTGTTTTTTCTACGACGCCTCCATCAAAGGAGTTTTGAAGGAGGTCTCCCCTGGAATTAATGGAAGAGAGCCTGTTTAACCAGAGAAATGCAGGCCTTCTCTGGTCTCAACTGTTAATTCAGTTATCAATAGTAGTCCCGCTTATATTAGGGCAAAAAGAAGAGAAAGAAAGAACAAAAAACCCCCTGATAAAGGGAGCATCTGTGTTAGGGCGAACAGATGTTAAAAACTATTGCTCTTCCAAACTATTTAGGCTATTAGCCGTGAGCCTTGCTCAAATAACCCACAACGGGTATTAGTTTACTGATAGGTATAGTTCTCGTCATAGAAGGATATAGAACAAAAAGGCCGCTCAGTACGAGAGGAACGGAGGTATTATCTAAGAAAACTTTTGACTGTTAATGAGTAGTCGGTCTTGAGGGGACCTAGTTTAAGTTGAGAACACCGGTCTGCAAAACCGTGGGTTTGTGTCCCGTTTAAACTAGCCGTTTAGTTTAACTTTTGAGAACGCCTGGTTGTGGCCCAGGAGGTTGGCGGCTCTCTTTAGTGGCGCGAAGCTCTAGTTTAAATCAAGAATATCTGATTTGCTATCAGAAGAATAGAGCTTCTCGGTAACTAAGGTATTCACTCTCGCATGATTATTATACCTATTATTTCTAATATGATGGGTAGGGACTATTGGTACTCTATTAGGGCTGATAATAGGGTTGTTCGTGTGGTTTAACAAGACCGCTTGGACACGAAGAGGGTTAAACTGTGTGGAGAAGAAGGGTGGCTCCGGATTCTTCACATGGCTTCGCTTCTTCGGAAACCTCGTAGCCCTAATGGGAACCACGACGGTTCTAGTAACCCCACTAGATCTTTTGGTAAGTGCCCGCCTCCTAAACGGAAGAGTATCTTATTCTTTTACAGTAACCTTATTGTTACTTGCTCTTCTGGGGCTGTTTAGGATGCGGGCTACCCCCAACTGGGTCGTGGGGTCGCTGGGCTCTCTGGTGGCTAGGTGGCTGGTCATCAGAGAGTGGGAGGGCACTCAGGCCTTTCTACACGATGGTCTAAGGTGAGGTTACTATGAGTATTGGGGAGAGGTTAATCCGGACATTCAGTTTTATTATTATGTCTGGATCCCTCTATGGCTCATCAACCTTGCCTTACGACTCATTGTGTTGGGTCTTAAGGTTCAGTTAGCCGCGATTAGCTTACAGGACCTTGTGCCCGACCGACCAATACCGAAGAGCATCCGAAACTTAGCCTGTCCATTTGCGAACAGGGGAACCAGATTCCGACCAACAGGTCCCCCATCAATTGGTCGGGTTCTGGCCCCCGGTGGACAGGTTTTGTTGAAGATGTGGCTTCGGGAGTGGTGCCAGGCAACTGCTCGAATGGAGCGGAATGCCACCTTGGATAGCATTAAGAGTATTAACTCTGCTATACAGGAGAAGCATTCTGCTGCCATAAAGGTAGTAACCCCACCTGATATGTCCCAGTTTAAGCTCCCTTCCAAGGGAAACTTTGGAGGGGGTTTCCCTTGGGACTAAGGGTGGGTGCCTGGCGGTCATAATTGTCGGACTGTTCCGCCGACACTGCTATTGGATCTTTAACGACCCTTTTAGAGGTGTTCGTAGTATGTGGCAGCCTTCGGGCTTTTTCTAAAAAAAAGTTCCCCTACGGGGGGTATGAGGCAGACGAGATTTTCTGTCAACTTAGAAACGCCCAATAAAGGCAGCACATTTCCAGGGGGCGGTGTGTTAAACAAATCAGGTGTAAAAACCTAGCCCTCTTCCAACTATTTAGGCAATTAGCCACGAGTTTTGAAACTCACATTACCCACAACGGGTATTAGTTTACCGATAGGTATAGTTCTCGCCATAGGGGGAGATAGAACTGAAAGGAGCCGTCTTGGCGGCTCATGAAATATATTAGTATTAATCTTGACCTAGTCTAAGCAAAGATAGCTGTTTTTCAGCAAATAGAGTGTCGGGCGGTAAATTACATGCGAAACGTGATTAGCATACTCGTTTCACGGTTGCGAGCCTTCCTGGGTTGGCTTAGGTGGGGGTGTGCAATGATAATTGCCATTATTGGTATTATTGGCATTGTACAGGACGTAATCGCCATCTACTTCCTATATTCCAACCCTAAGCTAACCTGGGGGCTTATGTGTGTTATTGGCGAGGGTATGGCCTTCTGTTGGCTAGGGCTAACATTGGCCTACCCGTACCGAAGGGTCGCCCTAGGAAGACTGTTAGGTCTGATACTATGGGGAATGCTCTTTGTATACTACTGCGAGGCGTCCATTGCAGTATATTATGGAGCTGTACCTATAATTGACCTAACAACAACCACCTGGTTGATCGGCTTTATCACCCGAGTCTTACTGGTGCGGTTGATTGTCTTCCTAGTATGTTACTTTTACCGAACATTCGGTAAGTCTGCCTTACTTGCTTTATCTCCACTTTTTATGAGGTTATTTGAGGTGGGCGTCAAGAGCTTGCGACGAGACAAGCGAGTGGAGGGAGCTCTCCGGTTCCTAGGGGAGCGCCTGGGGGATGTTTATAAGCGAGGATGGTGGAAGCTCTTTATATCACCACATCGCTATAAGTTCGTCCCCTGGGTTTACCGACCCCCGGTGGGGGCAGCCCGATTGCCTACGGTTAGTGATTATCCAATACCACAGATTCCAAGTGGGGATGGTGACGGCACAATGATTTTTATTATTGCCATCCTCATTGGAGCTGTGGTATGGATAGTTACTGGCCACGGGCCTACGGAGTGGTAGGGCTTTTTATGTTAATACTATCTCCCTTGAAAGGAGGTTTATAAAAGTTATTCTCCTTTTCCAGTATTCTAAAAGGAGTTAACTTGGCCCTTTAACAACTACTTAGGCTGAATGCCATGAGCCTTGCTCAAACAACCCACAACGGGTATTAGTTTACAGATAGGTATAGTTCTCGCCATAGGAGGAGACAGAATGGAAAGGAGCCGTCTTGGCGGCGTAGCTTAGGAATTACGACGACTAGCTCGGGAACTACCAAAGCCCCGCCTTATCTCCGATGGAGCCATGCGCAAACGGCGCCGAACAACTATTGCCGTACTACTGAAACACATGTGAATGCCATTTCTAGTAACTGGACCTAGCAGTTTTTAACCCTTTATTTAATTTTTTTTTCTGTTAGTAAAGGTTACTGGGGCCCTACCCCTAACAGGGTGAGAATTGTGTTTTGGAGGGGTTAGATTCATGTCTAACAAGGGTTACAACCATCTTGGTTATACCCTACTGCACGGGAGTTTGCCCTAGCATAGTGTGGTAACTTTCGCTCTCACACCGTGCCAGTATATCTAATTGTGACGCGTATTGTCTTAGGTGCCTACAGGCTTTAAGAGTAAATCTGTTAAAGGGGCCGATAACCTCTTCAGTTTATACTCCCTAGACTATGCAAGAGGCAGCGTCCAGCATAAGTCGAACTTACAGCCAGTATAGCTGGTCTGGTTTACAACGGTTCGCGGCATTTTGGAGAGATAATATAAACAACATTAAGTCGTGAGTATAGGATTGATAACCCTTCACGCATCTCTCAGTTTTGTGGGATCCACCAGTTTTATTGTTGGTTCAGGGTGTTTAACCGTCTGTAACCAAGTCCAGCTACTATATGTAGACGTGGTTGCTTATGTGTACATAATCATTGTTTGTGTTATTGGTTTTCTGGGGTATACGTGTATGTTTGGCCGCATACGAGAAACGTCCCGCCCTAATTGGTCAGTACACAGAGCAACCGGACGTTATACTGGGAGGATGAAACCCGGCCCTGTAGCATTTACGGGACGTCTGATTGAGTGAGTCAGGCAATGTCCACTTGCTACATGTACTTCGTATAGGGCCTACTTTCCGCTTAACACCTAATGGAATGACGGGGACGGGGTGGTGGGTGTTAAGAATGGAGTACTTTCTCGTACTTCTCTGGCTGTCTCTTACCAGTGGTTGACATTGGAAGAGCAGGGGGTTTTACCAAAAACCTTTCAATAGCTAACGGTGGGTAGGGTTAACAACCTAGCAGAGCCCACGGAACGCTGACAATGGAGTTCAACCCCACTGAGACAAGGGGATTTGTCTTGGTGTGCTCCGGCGTAGAGCGCGTGCTGCTAGGGGGTGAGGATAACCTCTCACGTGGGGATGGGGCATACTAGCAGTGGCAGTCTCCAATGGAAACGAGCGCCCTGGTGGACTAGTTTAATCCACCATCCGAGTAGCTTCTCCTATAACCATAATAGTAAACTCTAGGCGACCCTAGCTTAATGGTGAAAGGAGAAATCCTGAATCTGTTAAGTTAGGAGGGGTTTATTATTATCTCTCTGGAGTAGGAGAAGCGTTCCCTTGCTTAGCATGTGGAGTCGGCCCCCACTACACACTACCATTTCCGCTTCTAGCTTGAAAGAGGATGTTAATCCGCTCCATGCAGATGTACTATCTGTAATGTTGAGCACGGTAGAAAGCGGGCAACCAGGCAGAAATGTCCTAAAGAGGGTCTAACGATTAGGACTATCAACCTAATTGTTGACCCTTCATGGTCGGCCCTGACAGGCGGACGCATTTTAAGCTTAGCAGCTGAACAATGTGAATGTACTCATAGTATAAAACAGGGTACCAGATCGAACGGCAATACCCAGGGCCTTAAAAACCCATTATTGGCTCGTGTTCCTGCACTACTGTGGTGCCTCGTAGGGAGTAACAAAACAAGTACATGCACTATCAGGAGGTCTCACAGCGGTAGAATGTGGCGGCGCGGTAGAATAATTGCTTGTCCCTACTGTTGAGGCTAGCTTGGTATAAGGAAGCGGTTTCACAACCGTGTACGACCTAAGTAAATACCGCATGTTTAAGGTGCGAAGAAATGGAGGAAGCATGGCGGGCAGCAGGGTTCCATAACGACGGGGGCGCGACTATATGATCAATGGAGACCCCGCCCTATCATCCGCAATATGTTGGGAAACGTCTGGCTGTGCTTACTCTGCCTCTAAATCCTCACAAAAGGTAAGAGTGTAAGGCTAAACGGAAGGAGAAGGTCTATGGTATACAGGGGACTGTGTACTGAGACTGTGTATCTTTTCTATTAAGCATCAGTGACGGGCTCATAGGTTCCCATGTCCACACCCAGTTATTCTGGGTTCCTGCTACTATTGCGGTTAAGGTCGCCCCACATTGATCAGGATACTGGTCGCCGCTACAGCCTCAGGGGAGGTGTTGGGCTAGCGCCCGGTGCTTTGGGGGCCGGGTGCGAAACGTGGTGTACCTAGTGAAAGGAGTCGTAAGTAATGGGACATTTGAAAGTTCCCATGAAATGGATAGCCGGTGTGCAACGAACACACCAAAAGGCCTTGTCCCTGCGCAGTACAAATCGTCCATCAAGTCCAATTTGACAGGTTACTTTTGGATTAAGTCGTAGTAAGGTAGGAGTAGGTGAACCTGCTCCTAGTTAACATAGGGGCTAGTTTAAACGTATTAGAACGGCGGGTTGTTGCCCCGAGAGTTGGTCCCCTAGTGTAAGGGTGAAGTGTAAGGGTGAAGTGCGGGGAGTAGGGCCTAGTCTTGAAAACTGGGCTTCGTCCTTAAGGGCGGCTCCCCTTTTATAAGAACAATGCTTGGTTATTTACCAGCTTATCCCTTGTACCTGTAGCAACAGTGTACTAAACCAGTTGGTTCAATACCACTGGAGGCCCTGACGAGGCTCCACTAGGGACGGAGACGAAACGCCGCTGATGGCGTAGGCCATTCATTCACCCAGGTCTAATGAGGACCAGTACGTAGCGATAGGGTATCTTGCTAGACCCGCGTGGTATCATGCGTACTGGGAGTGGTTTCTATACCTCAAAATAAAAGGTGATTGACTTGGCCAGGAGGCGAGCGCCAAGCGTATAGAAAGGGCCCTGTCATTAGTGGAAAATCCGTTCATGGAAGGAAGCTAATGGCCCCTTTCTATACGGGTGTGGTGGTACCTCTAGGACTAACTGGTACCAGCGAGCGGTCGTCAAGAAACCGTGAGTTGGGTGCCGACGGAGAGTGCTTAAGTCCCGGACTCTCTAGTGGTCTATAGGAGGTTGACCCCCTCTGTTTAGATAGTGGCCATGACCTGGACTCGGGCGGGATAGGAACAGAGTAGTTCGTCCTCGTCTATGAGTAGTGGGGAGAAGTCACTACCAGTGCTGTTACCACCGGCACGTAAGTAGTGGGGGATCCCTAGCCCAGCCTTGCCTTTTGTTACAGGAGAGCGTCTGCGCAACAGTGGCTCAAACAAGGTGGGTTATGCTGCTCATGGGAGAGGAGCGCATAGTGGGGAGCAAGGGGGTGACGTACTAACCCGGAGGACTCACTATTCGTCTGGGCGTCACTCGAACTCACAGCCGTGTTCTCGCAAAGAGACTGTGGGTGGGGCGTCCTACGGGCTACTCCAAGGCCGAATCCTTGGACTTGCGAAGGGACTACAGGTATACTAACACTAGATGGGTGGGATACACTCTCTGATGTCTGAACCACTGGGGGCTAGTTTAAATATAGTAGAACGGCTGACTTCCGATCAGAAGGCTTGTCCCCCATAGGTTTTTATTTAAGATTAGAACATTAGGGTGCGTCTGACCGCCTAAGAGCTTTGCTCCTATTGGTGTTCTAAACGCCCTAAGAGATACCTCGTTGAGTAAGTTATTTATAATCGAAAGGGGAGCTAAAGACGCTACCCTAGTTTAAGTTAAGAACGAGGGACTCTCACTCCCTAGGTTAGCGGTAGCGTAACTGAATAATACCGTCTAGACGGTGGCTCTACGCTACATCTCACAAGGATATTGCCATAATATACTTTCTTTTCGGGTGAATAGGGGGAATCTTTGGGATGGCACTATCCGCCATAATACGAAAGAGCCTTTCACGACCTAATCCTAAGATCACAGGTCACATTTATAATGTAATGGTCACCAGCCACGCATTAATGATGATCTTCTTCATGGTTATGCCTACATTGATAGGGGGGTATGGTAATTACCTTATTCCTCTCCAGGTAGGTATTCCAGACTTGATCTTTCCACGACTTAATTTGCTTAGACTGTCCTTACTTCCAGGGGCATTATTGTTCCTCTTTGTAGGGATGGTTTCTAGCGGTGGATCCGGAACTTCTTGGACGGCCTACCCTCCACTTAGAACCGAGGGTCACTACGGAATTTCTGTTGATTTTACGATCATCAGACTCCATATCGCTGGGTTATCTAGTTTGGTTGCATCGCTTAATTTTATGACGACCATCCTCAAGGGTAAGGGTCCAACTACACTTGAGAGTCTATTACTCCTTGGATGGACGTTAATTGTAACGTCTTTCTTGTTAGTACTTAGATTACCTGTGTTGGGTTGTGGTCTAACCATACTCTTGATAGATCGAAACGATAACACCTGCTTTTTTGATTCTGGTGGTGGAGGTAACGCCTTACTTTACCAGCATCTATTCTGGTTTTTTGGACATCCGGAGGTATACATCTTGATTTTGCCTGCATTTGGTATTGTAAGTCACGCCTCTATCCTGGTATCAGGAAAGGATGAGGTTGATACTTATCTAGGCATGGTGTATAGAATCTTGAGTATTGGTCTTATTGGTACTGTAGTGTGGGCACACCACATATACATTACAGGTATTGATGCAGACTCTCGAGCATACTTTACTGGTGCTACGATGGTTATCGCCATTCCAACCGGTATTAAGGTTTTCACCTGGTTGTTAACACTCTCTGAGACAAACATCCGAGCAAACCCTGTAATTAGGTGAATTATGGGTTTTTTGTTCATGTTTACAGTGGGTGGGGTAACAGGGGTAATCCTATCAAATGCCATCTTGGATGTTGATTTCCATGATACATACTTCGTGGTAGCTCACTTCCACTATGTGTTATCAATGGGAGCTGTGTTCGGTATCTTCACTGGCATCTCTGTATATTGGCCAGTGGTCAGAAAGCTGGTTTATAACAGAGAGAAGATACAGTCGTTCTTTTTGCAGTTCTTTATGGGGGTGAACACCACCTTCTTCCCCATACACTTCTTGGGACTGCAGGGGTGTCCACGGAAGTACAAGCAGTTGTCGGACAAGTTCCGATTCCTGGTAAAGGTTAGGTCTACAGGATCAATCATAGCAAATATCAGGATGTGGTTCTTCATGAGAATGTTTATGGAGACTATAATCTCATTCCGAATAATTGCTATCATTAATTCCTTCACCAGGAGGTGTGAGATGCGAGTAGAGCACACAGCACACTCATTTGTAAGTGGTGTAGCAGTTTACCATAAGGTAAAGCTAGTTGAGAAGGTGTACCTGGCACCATGGAAGAGTCGAGAGGAAACAAAGTTGATCAACGATCGACTTCTACACAAGATGAACCAGGAGTGGTGGATATAAGTCCATCATCTGTCACCTAGTTTAATTTCAGAACGCTATCTTTGGGAGATAGTAGTTAGTGTGGCAAGGGGTAGTAAGATAAGTAGTCGGCCAGACTCATCCTCTGGTAGTGAGGTGAAATCCCTCCAACCCCTTATGTTATTCTGGTTAACATAGATTGTTTGTTTTATATAAATATATCAGAAGCTTGATTTAATTAAATTTATACACTCGTTGAGTAGTATCTAGATATGAGAGGGGAGATTAAGGCTCTATAGTATAAATTAAGTACTGCACCCTGTCAAGGTGCGAGTTTGTGAGCCTGGGTTTACTCCCAAGCTATGATTATGGGCGAGGAGTTTAATGAGGTCTTTTGTGGATACTCTTCTCCTTAAGGCTCAATAATATACAATAGGTGTAGCTCCTTATAAAGGAGTGATGCAAGAGCTTGATCTTTATATTAGCAATATTAGTCCTGTATTTGTTTTTCCTTCTTCAGTCTGTCGCCTAC
>Ga0209282_1000936_pt1 | contig 15269 bp, 6 predicted proteins | sample Mtrugardesep15_FD_187529 | JGI IMG/M metagenome (GOLD analysis project Ga0209282, IMG submission 187529) | Root nodule microbial communities of legume samples collected from California, USA - M. trunc garden sep15 (SPAdes) (version 2) | ecosystem: Host-associated > Plants > Roots > Nodule...
GTGTAAAGAAGTCCTATAAATACGGAGATATCATTTTATTTTAAAGACCATACACTAATAATATATGTCACATAAGCTTAGCTCGAATGATAGAAACATTGCATAATATATGTAGAAGTTGAAGTTTAAACTCCAAACATTATACTTATTCATCTTAAAAATGTGAATTTTTAGTCATTAAACTACTTGAAAAAAAAAATTATAATAATTAATATCCATCCATGATAAGATATTAATGAAACCTCTAGAGAGATACAGTTGGATACAACAGTGACATCTATGTTATATTTACAAAGAGTCGAACACTATGATATGATAAGAAACTATGAATATCTAAAAATGAATACCGGGTTCGAATCTTAGGGGAAACAACGCTTGGCCAGTGTGCATGTCTCTACGCACGAGCCAAAAAAAAAGTGAATACTATGTCATATTTACCAGCGATGAATTGATTTAAATGGTAAAAAAAAAAAAAAAAATGTGCTCCCATTGTTGTCAGAAGCGTCCATGAAAACTTTATAACAATATCACGGTAATCCAAAAAGTAACCATGAATCTAAAAATGAATCCTATTTTTTTTAAGCTCCTCAAGAATAAATGTTTTAATAAAAATAATTATAATTTTAAGAGTTTGATTTAATGATTAAAAAAATTTGACAATGGACATGCGAGATCCTAGATTCGAATTCCGCTAGTACTTTAAAGGGAGGTAAATGCAAAACACTTTTTTTTAAGTCTTAAAACCTTAATATCTTAAAGCGACATCATCATCCACTTCAAAAAAAAATTATCTAAATTCTTTGAGCTCTAGAAACTTCATCGTCTTAGACCGACACCATCCTCCACTTTGAATTTTTTCTATATAAAAAAAATCAATATTAATAAGGAAAATTCGTAAAGTTGTCATATTTATTCATCCATTTATAATTTTTCTTAATTTGTTAAGAATTAAGACTAAGTTATTTGACTACAATAATTGCATAAATTCTTATTATCTTTATCTCATTATATAAGTCTCATTTATAATATTTCTTAATCACAAATAATTGCCACTCGAAAAAAACTTTTATTTTTACTTTATAACAATGTTTCATTTAATTGAATAACTCTTCTAACTTTTTAAATGACAAAAAGGAGATTATCTTAAAATGACACATTGTAACCAAAAAAAAAATCTTAAAAAGACACATAATATGATACAAGACAATAATGCATAACTTTTTATACAGATTTTGTCCATCAAAAGTAAATCTATCATCCAATCCAATCAAGATCCATATCAATATCAATATTAGACATATCATATAGATAGTCTGTCATATTAAGCTATGCTTAGTTTGTTAATTTAACAAAGAGACGGGTGAAATGATACACAAACCATTTTGAATATGATATGGACCCCACTTTACATATATGACCAAAAAACCGAAGTTAGAGCCACTTTTGAAGTTAAAAACCACTAACATAGGAGAGTGTCTTTGTCCTGCTGTTTTTGGCGCTTTCATAACCACTCACAATTTTCTTAGTTTCATTTCTTGCCATATTCACCATATAACATTAATTAAATTCAGTCAAAAAAATTAAAACATTAAATTCATTTTTTTTTTTTAGTTTTCCTCGCCACCTTAAACTGCGTCGGAAACTGTTAAACCTTTTCCTTCAAACGTTAAACCATCATTTCTTCATTGCTCTGTTCACCAAAAATGGGGTTCTTTGAAAGTTTCTTGGGTGTTTTTGGTTTTACTATTGGAATTCCTCTTGGTCTTCTTCTTGGTTTCTTTCTCTTTGTTTATTCTGAATCAAAGCAAGTCAAGGTTAGTGTTTTCTTTTAATCTTTTTGCATGATCATTTTTTTCATTTCAATTTAACCCACATTTGTTTTTATCAGTTTTTTCTGAACTGAATTGAGGTTTAGACACCCTTTTAGATTATGAATTCTGGGCATGCTTCAAAATTTGATTTTTTGTTTTAATTTTTTATATATTGCAGGATCCTGTTGTTAGACCAATTAGTGAATTAGGCCCACTTGCTTTGCAAGAACTTATGCCTGAGATTCCTCTATGGGTGAAGACACCTGATTATGAAAGAGTTAGTTTTATCAATATTTTGTTTCTAAGTTCTGAACTTTAACTTTTGATGATTTCACTGTGTTATTGTGTTATTGATATTTGCATGTTTCATCAGGTTGATTGGTTGAACAAGTTTTTACTTGATATGTGGCCTTTCTTGGAAAAGGTACTTGATTCAGTGATCATATGGGAAAATTTGTGTTTTTATTAGATGATGGTGATTGTTTGATGGTGTTTTTGTTTTTGTGTGCAGGCAATTTGTGGGATAATTAGAACTACAGCACAACCAATATTTGATGAATACATTGGAAAGTATCAGATCAAGGCAATTGAGTTTGATCAATTGAGTCTTGGTACTCTTCCTCCTACTATATGTGGTAAGTTGATCTTTTTGTGCTGTGTTTTGTCGTATAATCCGAAATTCAACTGTTTTAGAAGAAATTTCGTGTTAGTACATGGTTAGATGTCATTGTGTGTCATAAAGATAGAGTAGTAGAGGTGCAATTGAGTTGAGGAGATCAATGGGAAGGTTGTGTCATAAGAGTTCTTATCGCTGATTATAGTTTGGCATTCTGGGACCTAAAATGAATTGAATGAAATTACTGGATGAAACTACTAATTGAAATGCAAATTGACATTATATTTGTGGCTCGAATAATGAAGAATGTACGGTTCTGCAATGTAATCCCATTGACATGTGCCGTAAATATCTTCTCAGTAGCAAGCACGTCCAAATCACCCAATCTAGACGTAAAATAAATGTAAAAGGATAGATCATACACGTTCAAATATGAATCCTTCAGAACATAATGAACGCGTGAATGATTTCTCATGAAGAAACAAGCACTTCACATAAGTTTTTCTTATCTACCCTTATCAAATATCGATATACTTTATAAAGTTCACTTAACACTTTCTGCAACCTATACGTTCATGTAAGTTAAAGGTATTAAGGTCTTGTCTTATATTCAATTTGTTTTCACTGTTTGTTGTAATTCTGCAGGTATGAAAGTTTTGGAAACAAATGAAAAGGAATTGGTCATGGAACAAGTCATCAAATGGGCTGGCAACCCAAACATAGTATTGACCTTGCATGTGTTGTCTATGAAGATCAAAGTGCAGGTCTGTTAAGCCTGCCCTCACAGAAAATTATAAAATAATAATTGTTTTTTAAGTTCCTCTAATATTGATTTTGATTTTTCTCAGTTGGTAGACTTACAAGTTTTTGCAACGCCGCGGATAAGTTTAAGACCTTTGGTGTCTACACTTCCATGTTTTGCAAAGATTGTGGTGTCTTTGATGGAGAAGGTAAGGGAAATAATCTATTTCTTCTAATTTCACTTCTCGACTTTTATATTATTAGAAGTCAGAAAATCCCTTCTTATCTGATAAATAATTATGTTCAATGTACAGCCTCATGTGGATTTCGGTTTGGCGATATCTGGAGGGGACATCATGTCAATACCTGGTCTTTATAGATTTGTTCAGGTACAGCCATTTCTGTTGACGTCAACTTTCCTGCAAATGGAAGTTTCCTGGTTGTAAATTTCATTTAACATCATCGATTTCAATTGATTACCAAGAACACAGGGGAATTTTAGGAATTTGGTGGTTGTATTTTGTGAAAAATTTATCATTCCTATGCACATTAAATATTCAGTTCGTTGATGGATTTGTTGATTGTTTACATGTTATCTTTGTTGTTACTTTCTCGCGCTCATATTTCCCCCCTGCACTTCATGATCTAACTACTTCAGTTGCTTGCAGGAAACAATAAAAAAACAAGTTGCAAACCTTTATCTTTGGCCTCAGACCTTGGAAATCCCTATTCTTGACGAATCAACGTAAGTCTTGTAAAATATTAAAATGATAGAGTTCTATATGCCACTGAAGTTACTTTTATGGTTTATAAGCTTTGTAAATTTTTATCTTGCATTTTTTACAAATAATATATTTAAGTACATACCTGCTCCTTATTTAGATAAGTCAACATAGTTAAGTGTGAGCCCCTAATAATTATTTTGCGTATAATATTTCTCAGTGGCTAGCAATTGCTGGAATTACCCAAAACTGATATCAGATGTCTTTCCTGAATTATTTTACTATTTAACATATCATATGATCTAAAATAATGCATATACTGCAAATTAGTATCGTCAGAAGTTTAAGTTTCGCAATAATTGTATTTGCTCTCTATTGAACACGAGCTTTGGCAATTGGATCCTTATGTTTTCTTCATATATTTACAGGGTGGCAATAAAGAAGCCTGTGGGAATATTACATGTGAATGTGGTTAGGGCAATCAAGCTTTTGAAAATGGATTTGATAGGAGCTTCTGATCCATATGTCAAATTGAGCCTGACTGGGGACAAACTTCCGGCAAAGAAAACCACTATCAAGAGGAGGAATTTGAATCCTCAGTGGAATGAGAAATTCAAGATTGTTGTGAAGGACCCTCAATCTCAAGTTCTCCAATTACAAGTCTATGACTGGGACAAGGTTTTACTTATCTTCTTCTGGTTACTTTTTCAAATTTTGGTATTAAGCACTTGTCATGACAATCTTAGCTGTAGTAGTAGTCATCTATTGACCAAGCCCTTAAGATTGTCATATTTGAATGGATTATGGATGGTCTTCATTTTGCCTCTGAAAAGGGTCAAATGAAGCTTAATTGACCATTTATTTTCAAATTTAGTTAATAAAATTGGAGACTTTATTGTTAAGTTATTTGTGTAAAACAATTAAAACTGATTAACGACATTCACGTCTGAGATGGACAGTGGTAACCATAAAATATTATTAAACAGAAACTTTGAACCAATCTCAAGGTGTGAATTTACATTTTTTTTTTACTAGAGACCCTTAGTTGCTTTTTTACTTTCAAGAAATTACTTTGTTTTCTGTATGTCTGCAGCTGCGTGTTTAATTTTTTCTTCTTCCAAGTTATGTTGGCTTTTACGCGACAATTATTCGTAAATTTTAGATTAGTATGTCTGCAGCTGCGTGTTTAATTTTTTCTTCTTCAAAGTTATGTTGGTTTTTACGCAACAATTTATTCGTAAATTTTAGATTAGTATGATAAAGACAGAATCTATCTTTATCCAATCTTGTTTTTCATCTCTGTCCATTTGATTCATTGGTGATATGCAATTAAGTGCAGGTTGGTACACATGACAAGTTGGGAATGCAGTTAGTCCCTCTAAAGCTGCTTAAGCCGTACGAGAATAAAGAATTTACACTTGATTTGCTTAAGGACACAAATGTCAATGAGACTCCAAATAAGAAGTTTAGAGGGCAAATTGTGGTGGACATGACTTTTGTTCCATTCAGAGAAGATAGTATGAAATTCGGTGGATCTTCAGAAGGATATGTTAGAAAGGATAGTGGAATTGATAATGTATCTGATGATGAGGTCCAAGAAGGAGCAGGTTTGCTTTCAGTTGTGATACAGGAGGCTGATGAAGTTGAGGGGGATCATCACAATAATCCCTTTGCAGTGCTTACCTTTAGAGGCGAAAAGAAAAGGACAAAGGTAAAATTTCTCCTTCGGTAATCAACATTACAGAATCTGTTTGTTCAAAACCAATAATTGTCACTGCATAAAATTTATATTGTTAAAAAAAATGCTAGCAATAATATTATCATTTGTATGCATGACTGACTCAGTCAAGTTAGTATTATTTAATTTACTTGAAAGAATTTTTTTTTTTGCAGATGATGAAGAAAACCCGTCAACCACGTTGGAATGAAGAATTCCAGTTTATGCTAGAGGAGCCTCCTCTACATGAGAAGATACACATTGAGGTCTTGAGCAAGAGGAAGAACTTCAGTTTTCTGTCAAAGGTGCCATTTCATTTTTCTCTTTATTACAACTTCTAGTGTTTTCTGTTTTCATTCTCGCTGATAAATAAACATCAAAGAAGACATTATGAATGTTGTTGAAAATGCATTTCAAAATAGATTGAATATTTTTAAAAATTATGAAAAGTTTCGAAACATTGTTTTTCAGTGTTTCTGAAACTGCATTCTATCTAGTTAGCTTTCATATTCTCTCTATCACAATTAAAAAAATGCATAATCAATTATGATTCCAAAAATTGTTAGAAGCTAAACAGATTGTCATTGTTAGTTCTATACCTCATGTAGTTTATCTCAACTAACAAAATGCAGGAATCCCTGGGGCATGTGGAGATTAACCTGAGTGATGTGGTGCATAACGGTCGCATTAACGACAAGTACCATCTAATAAATTCAAGGAATGGAGTAATTCATGTTGAGATAAAATGGAAGGTGGTTTAACAAACTAAACCAGTGTATGGGGGCAAAACTCAAAATAAACTAATTATTCTTTGTTTTCCTTTTGCTTTATTTGTTGTACCTAGCCAACAATGTTTAGTTTTTACAGTGTATCTAAATAGAAGAGACAAATAACGCACATCATTTAGATAAGTATTCTTATACATCACAGAAAGTATTGTCACATAAACTTTGTCGTCAATGATTTTGTTTCTCAAAACCTACCAAATTTGTCAACTTTCGTTCGCATATGTTTTATAATTTATAGCAGTGTCTTAGGAAGTTATAACTAAAAAATGATTAAATATTCTCAAAGGTGTGAGTGCAACTTGCTAACATACTCCTGAAAAGTAAGTTAGTGTACATTAGCCATTCTTATAGGCATTTTCTAATATGTACCACTAAGTTGTAGAAGGAATATGCTACTAAATTATAACCAAAAGATCGTTGAACCAAATCCTTGTGTCGAAAGTCTTCCAGAAAAATTGTTTAGACGGTGTGTCACGTTGAGGGCAATCAACGATGGTGCTAGGAGATATGGATAAAATGCAACGATGGTGCAAGTAGATATGGATAAAAAACAAAAAAAAAACTTTGGACTCACTTGAGGGGGAACCATACCCATAAAAAGGGATGGACTCACTTGAGGGGAGATTGTTGGTATTTCAAGTGTAAGTAAGAGTCTCGTATTGGATGAAAAAGTGGATGTTGAATATTATATAAGTGAGAGGATTTATATACCTAATACATTAAAATTTTGGGTAAAGACGTGGCGTCCAATTCATTTATGTGATTGCTCAAAAGTCCAATGTTATGATCTCTAAACATTGCTCTTTAGGCAGTCTGGTTTGCTCTGAGGCACTCCGAAATTACTCTTTTTTCCTACAAATGGTAGTTAACTGTCTTTTCCTACAAATGGTAGTTAACTGTCGTCGTTTGTTGTCTACTGCACTTAACTATTGTTCAATCTACTGCGCTTAATTTGTTTGCTGTAATTTGTGGACCACGTAATGACCCAATTGTTAATGCAATTATGGGCAATTGTTAAATACCTCATGAGTTGTTAAAATATGCACCATTGCAGTAAAAAAATATTGTGAATTGTATGTGATGTGACACAACGAAGTCCACTAAATAAGAGTTAAGCCATCCAAAATGAGTAACTTAAATTATGTCCATTGGAGATTATTTCAGATTCAATACTTTGCACGCGAGTTGGGTGTTTGGAGGAAGAGAATTTACTCTGAAGTTAAAGATATAATAGGTTGTTAAACCATTTTCTAGTGGTTGGTTGGGTTGAGGTCTCGATTCAGCATTTTAATAGTCTCAAACCCTAATTAAATCACCTTTTGATATAAGAGGAGTCATACTCGAGGCAAATCTCCAACACTTACTAGTTGAAGCAAGAAATCTACATTTAACTTTGTTACATTTACTTGGTAATTTTTTTTTTCTTCTGGATTTGGAGCAAGACTTGGGCACAAAAATATTTTGTCAGAACAATCCATTAATAGTTGTTTAATAGCACCTCAAAATTGCTCACTTGCCTGAAAAAAATTGGTTGAAAGTTATGACCCGATCAAATTTTACACATAAAAACAGTCAATCGAAATTGTGACTTGATTGGAAACGAAATTGAGGTGTCTGTCCAGCAACTTTCCAATCAATTTAGCAAGCAAAATTATGTGGGCTTAAGTTATAAAGTCCATTGGAGCTAAATGCAATTCTGGGGCCCATGCTTAAGGTGTTACTTGGGCTGGACTGAAAACGAAGATAATAACTGGGCTATGAAATATCTCACCATGGTTGTGCTAAACGAACATTGCTTTTTCCACATAAGAAGTTGCTTAAAAATATATGGAAATGACTATAAAACTCCAACGGTAGTTAACTACAACTCACTTTTCTCTTTTGAAGTGAGCGGTAGTTAACTACCGTTGGGATTCTTAGTCATTTCTATGTGTTTTTAAGCAACTTCTTATGTGGGAAAAGCAATTTCCGTGCTAGATAGTGACCTTCTATCGCCATTCTCCTGAGACTAGACTTCTTTTTTCTCTTTATTTTGTGACCGCTCCTCCAATCTCTGAAAATGTCGCATTCTACTTGAAGTTAGCTTTTAGTAGTATATTTTATCTAAAAATACACTATTGAAAGCTCAATTCTAATAGTGTATTTTGACATATTTGAGCATATAGGATGGAGGTGGGGGTGATTAGGGCCGGCCCAAAGCAAGAGCATCCAGACCCATGGCACAGGGCCTCCAATTTTTGGGGCCCAAAATTATTATTATTTTTTTTTATATAAAAGGCATTAAGAAAATACAATATATATTATCCTCGTTGTTTTATATCAGATTTGTTTAGTTGGTCTAGCGGTTGGGGAGTGCATGTACTTGTGTGATGACTTGGGTTCAACTCCTAGTATTTATTCTGGATTTCAGCCAAACTCTCCTCAAATTTAACCTCCTAATTTTATTTTATTTTAAATTACAGCAGGGCCTCTGAATTGTTTAAGACGGCCCTGGGGTGATGAGCAGTCATATTGTTTTATTGGCGAAATTTTCTTTTTGTTATTAAGAGAATTGAAATGGCAAGATACACTTCACAAAAAAATATTTAAAAAATAGGCTTAATTACACATTAAAGAAAAATAAAATAAAAGTAAAAAACAATAGACCTAGTTTATATAATTAAAAGAAAAGAACACTAGTTCTTTTTTGAGAAATTTTCAATTTTTTAAGATGCATTTGTTTTACATTTGAATAATTTTAAGGTGCATTTGTTGTTTAAAAGTTTGTCTAAAAGCTTTATCCTATTTCCACCTTTTCTTTGTCAAAGGCTATTATTGAAAAGGGTCTTTTTCTTTAATTTTCTTCCCCCATTTCTCTGAGGGAGTGTTGGATGCTAGGGTGTCTTCAATGATGTCAATCAATAAAAAGTCTCCACAAGATTTAACTAATATGGCATGGTAGGGAACAACAGAAATGCATGAGTAGGACATGAAAATAAATCCACTCTAACATGAAAAATCTAGAGGCCCAATGGAACTTCTCTGCAAAACATTTGCATGAACCTTCTCATGTTTGAATCTTGACAGGCTTTTCATGTGTTTGGTTGCAGTTATGTAGAGATGTATGTAAATCAAGCAAACAAGAAAGCTAGCTAGCACAAACTAAAGTATGAAAAAAAATAAAAATTAGGTTTTGAAGGGAAGAAAATGACTTGCATTTGCTCAATCTAGGACAATGATTTTGAACTCATGGACCCCACAGAATGTATGGATTAGGTTTGACTTGTTTGATCATCAGTACATGTGACATCATAATTAACAAAAACCACCGTTGGTTGGCTGTTCTCTTTGGGAGTAATTACTTGCAACTACTTTAACATCCATGTCGATAAATAATGATTAGTTTATTAATTGTATTAATAGAAATCGAATTGAGAACTAATATACGATAAATAAGTTGTAAAATACCTTGCCTTTATGGACAAAAATACTATAATCATGGAACTTTAAAATACGCATATATTTTTTCACTCGAGTCATATAAGAGTAATTGAAAGTCAAACTACTCTTATAATGGGATTAAGATTTTTTCCATTGAAAATTCTCTCATGTTTTCTTAAGTGAAATCTTAACCATCAAACATGAGGGAGAAAATGAGAATTAAATTATAATAAAAAGTGATTGTTGTATTTCAATGGTAAAGAGTGAAAATGGAAAAAACTTGAAAAAAATTTCAATGGAGAGGATCCAAACCCCTTATAATGTGCTCTTACATTTTTAGGGTTGAATTTTAACATGAAGCCATCGATTAAATTAGAAGAGAGTATGTAAATTTTCTACTCTTGCCTTTTCACTTCTTGTGCTTGGATTAAAATATTATTGCATTTTCAAAAGAAAGAGATTCCCGAGTCATAAAATATGTTTTATTAATTTAGTTTGATTTAATTAAATAATTAATTATAATTTGAATACGTTGATAAATTGTTCGTTGAAGTTGTAATCACCAGTCAAAGTAGTCTATAATTTTTACAAATTGGCAAAAACATCATGAAGTTGTATAGTAGTGTTAGTCAAATTGTTCAACTATTAAATTTTACCGTTAGAAAATATGACATAAGACGTTAAATGAATTTGTGATTAATTTAAATTGACTCGCATCAATATTCGACCAAACCAGAGAGTAATTTTTTGATACAATTTAGGTTTCTCAAATAGACTAATTTGTTAGTTTCCATCTCAAGCACAATTGCAATTATTGACAAATTTGTTCATGAGATGACCTAAATGTCAAGCCAAATTAGTCCTTAGCCAATGAACTTAATATGTATAATCAATATGCAATGTGACACGTCGTAGCTTTTAACAACACGAGTCGATGAAAAAATTGTTTTGAATGATCTTTACAATTTGGAGGTGTCGTATCAATTTGAAGAAATGATAAACTATTTTGACCTGATGTAGCTTACAAATTTTGATGATGAATATTTGTCAAATCACTGATAATTTTGTGGAAGTAATGGATTAAAAAGATATAAGTATAGTATCTTATACTGTCTTGAATAATTACAAAAGTGGGAGGCACCATGAGAGTAGAGGTTCCCTAGCACACTAAAAAAGGTTCAGCTTTCTCGTTGACTTAGCCATAAAGTCTGGCAATTTTGGAGGTAGCTAAAGGGAATCCTATTCCCCTCTCCCCACAAAGGGTTTCATGAGGATTCTCTCTTAATGGTTCACCACTCATTGCTAGGAAGAAGTTCTACTCATGAGTTTTCTTGCACACAAAATACAATATATACATACACTCTTCATCAAGGTGAGTGAGTCATGTGTGTGCCCTCAAAAGATGGGAGTGTTAATTGAAAAGTAGTCACTTTCTTTGTTCCTTATTGATGTTTTCTTGTGGGGGAGAGGAATAACTTTTTTGCATACTAGAAAGATTGGGCGTTTTTTCTTTTATCTTAAAAAGTTAATTGGTCTTTTGAGGGAGTAAAGTAAGTGGGAATAGGCAACACCACTCAAAAGCTAACCAAGTATATCGTTAATTTTTTTGGTCTTCCTATTCCATTTCATATATGGATGCTATTTAATTTTGGCTTAGTGCACTAAAAATCATCATGACCTTATAAAAATTCTTTGATGGAAGACCAATACATAGTGCAAGCATCAAAATCCTTTTGACATTATTCCCCCAAGACCAACCATAGATATGTCAAATGGGAACCAGAATTGATCCATATATTTTCAAAAGCAATTTTATTAGAATTTCAAACAAAGCCACTAGGCATTGTTGTTATGAACTAGTATTCCATAAATATGCTGTGTAGTGTGTAGGTATAATGCACAAAATTTCAAAGGATCCTCGTTTTCAAATGGTGGCCACAAATTCATTGTAGTAATAAATAATAATCCACTAAAAGGATATATTCTCTGCAAATTTCCACTCATCTGAAATAAGGTTTCGTTACCAACGCGAACTCATTGCATCACAAGTGTTCCATGCTTGGAACATTTTTCATTGACTTAATCAAGATCTTCTTGTTTGCCACCAAAAATTATATACCAGTATATGCTATTAATTCTAATTAAACACTTCTACCTCATCTATTTCCTTACTCAAATCTTGTGCATTTGGTTGGGAGTATCTTTAGTCTATTTTGATATCACAATGGATATGTGTCAGAGTAAGTCATGGTAACTTATCGTGATTCTGGCATACCTACCGTGATATCAAACATACATTTATAATCTGATGAAGAATAAGTATATCAATATATCATGAGATTAATAGTTAGACACTTCGGTATAAATTCAGGGTATGCTTGGATGAGCAATGAGCTTTGAGAAATCACATTGCCCTCATGAAACTATTGAAGCTACACATTCTAGGTTTTGCCAAAATTATAGCTGTAATTCGGACAATCTCACGTCAATCCAAATATACACTTAATCGATAAAGATGTTAACACCATTTGTTGTGTGAACAAATTTATATTTGAGAATACACATAAATTTATTTATCTATTTATTATACTAATTTGATGAATTACATTGTCATGGTGATAGCATTGAGGCTACAAATTTTAGTTTTTGCCAAAATCAATGGTGTTCATTAGATTGGATAAAATCAAACCAAACTTCGATCTGGGTGGACAATTTTTTTGATCGAAAATAAAATTGAACCAAACCATTCAAACCCTAATCATGTTCGATTCGGACAACGGAATTTACAATTTCTACCAGGTCATCCACTTACCCAACCCAATTACACATGTTCTATTTTTTTCATTCGCAAAGTCACAATAGAGAAGTGGCCACACACTTTAAAGAGTTTTTATTTAAACTTTTTTATATTTTGACTTTATATTATAGTACAATTGGAGGGTGAGACTTGGTTGAACACTCGGTTTTTTAAATATATTTTTTTGGGTAGAAATACTCTTTTTTTTTTATTTGACATTAGACTTTGATTATTGAAATGGTTTTAATTTTTTCTTTCTATATGTTACAAAGTTCTCAAATATTTTTAAACGTTTGTTTTTTTGTTTAGCCGATCATCTGACCCAAACCAACCTACTTTTTATTGGTTTAGCTCGGTTTTGACTTTATCTCAATAACATGTAAATCTAAATTAAACCAATTTGTATACCTTTGATCGGTTTAAAGAAAAGGTTCATTCAATATCGAATCAAATCGACTCGCAAACACTCATAACAATCATAGTAGATCACACTGGTTTTAACATTAACGGTTAAATTAAAGATGCATTTATTAGACAAAGACATTGACATCATTTGTTGTGTAAACATATTTCTATTAACTATGATCATTCCTAAAAAAGAAAAGTCTTGATGGTCTGGATTCTGGAAAATAGACGACAAATATAGTGTACTACTAGTATACTAAAAATTCATCATGGTTTTTCTACGTGAGTTTTTTCTTCTTCTTCTAGAAAATCACACATAGTAGGAGTAACTATTTGTTATTCCAACTTGTAAGATTTGTAGCTCTTCTAATAAATCGTTGTTTTTTTATGCTGAAAATTTCAATTTTCCAGGCTATAGATATTGACCATTCAATGCCATTTTTGAGATGCCAGCGTGGTACATTGACCAAGAATATATTGGTTTTCATAAATTTTGAAGTATGAAGCAGGACAAATAATTTGCATTGTTCAAGGAAAAAACTTTGCAGGAGACTTCATTATTAAACGATAAAAACATTTTAGTCCAAATCGGAGTTTCCCCTAATCTATGTCTATGCCATGTGGCTAGCTTTGGTTTTCTATTAATTTTCCGAATTTCATCATCGAAATATCATTTTTGTTTGTGAAATCATGTTTTAGAATATATATTTTTTTTAAAAATTGTTTGTGAAATAATATTTTTTTATCAAAGCAAAGTTAACTATTATCATTAATCAAACAATATTTGATACAAGAAGGATAAGAATAAAAAATACGGGGACTAACACAAGAACAAACGACCCTAGCTAAAATATAAGTAACCATATTCGTTTTTCTTCTAACAAACTTCATCTCAAAGTTGAAATGTAAAGATAACTGATAAATAATATTAGAAACAATAACATAGAATTATGAATCACCATGATTCGGAGACGATAAAGTTTGCACTAGAGTAGCGGAGTTAGACTCGAAGATAACTCCGAAATAGTATTATTAAATTATGTTTTAGAAAAAAAAATTGAAAGAAAGTTTTAGAAAATTATTGAAATGTATAAGCTTCAAATCCAATTAAACTAACTAATAAAAAGTTTTTTTTATGAAGGAAACTAATAAAAAAAATTAAAAATTAATTAGACACATATGTGAAACTATTTTACAATAGTAGTATATTCAATGTGCCTATGTTATTTGTTGAAATATAGAAAAGTAGGGAATTTGATGTTTAAACTTTAACCCCTATATATTATTGTTTTTACAACTTTTAATTGAGTTCATGAAAATATTCATTAATTTTTTTTAACATTATAATTACTTTTACGCTAGAATTATTTAAATAATTAATAATAGTATTCGAAATAGTTTGAAAACTACTCAACGAAAAGAAGTGGACTTTCTCCTAATTTGATTTTGACCTAGATATTTTGAATAGGTATCATTTTTCTTTCTTACACAGATGATTTGGTTACTGTTGAAAATCTATAACTAATTGGACTTTGGTGTTTTTTATTTACTCTCGTCTAAATTCTTATTTTAAGTTAAATTGTTCCTAGAGATAAACCTATTTTAATCGAAAATTCTAAAAATCAATTCTGAAAGTCACTTTTGAATCTCTTAAAAGTAAATCTAAATTTAGTGAAATAAGAAAATGTGAATCCAAACAAGCACTAAAATCATACTTTACCATTGAATGAATCAAGTCAATTTTCTAATTTAAAAGCAACAAAGTAGTAATTTGATCAACGGAAAGTAAAAGTAAAAACCCAATGCATGTGATGAGATCTACTGGCAGGCACTAATGTCAACAGGGTTGACATGGGTACCACTTGTGATGATGTGCACGTGTGTGGCATACTTATCATCATCTCATGTGAAGGCTGAAAAATATATAAACATTTCATTTTCTTGATTTAATCATTAAGAAAAATCCAACCATTTTGACTCATGCCATATACAATAATAATCCACCATGATGCACCAGAGGGCCCTGCCAGTTCATGGAACCAAGTCATATAGACATCCAATAACAATGGTTAACTCTTTTATAATTAATTAATTTTATATCATTAGGGCTTGTAAAAAGAGATTATGGTTTGTACAAAAAGAGTGATTATGGCATGTTGCCACTTCATCCACTGTTCCACTAAACAACTTGATCAATATTCCATTTAAGCACTAATTAGTGTAAAGGAAGAGAGAGACATGAAAAAAAATTA
>Ga0209282_1000937_pt1 | contig 15263 bp, 5 predicted proteins | sample Mtrugardesep15_FD_187529 | JGI IMG/M metagenome (GOLD analysis project Ga0209282, IMG submission 187529) | Root nodule microbial communities of legume samples collected from California, USA - M. trunc garden sep15 (SPAdes) (version 2) | ecosystem: Host-associated > Plants > Roots > Nodule...
AAAAAAAAAAAACTAATAGCAAATCTTTTAAAATAATAGTAATAGTAATAGTTTTTCAAAAGAAATTGAAAACTCATAAATTGTTTAGATTTGAAAATACATCTAGAAAATGTATATACCATAAAATATCAAAAGCTTCTAAATAATCTTGAGTCTATTTCTTTTTTAATCTCAAAGTGGTCTCTTGGAAAATTCTTGGGAATTCTAAGATAGTCTTAACACTCGTATAATGCGTCCAATCAGACAAGCTATCATATTCAATGACATAAACACTTTCAACGATGAAAAAAGAAATTAAGGAAGGAAAATCATACTTTTTTTTTTACGCAAAGGAAAATCATACTTTAAGAACCGAAAAACTAATCAACCCTTCTAAAGCTTTAGCTAGTCATTGTAAAGTATAGATGGTTTAATGAAAAAGTCATCGTATAATCGATAAACAAGTAACATCAACTATTAATTAATAAATTAATCCGTAAAAAATTATTAATAAATGAGCTAATTTTCTTTTGACACGTAATAAATGAGCTAATGATTAATATGATATACATATTTTTTTAATAAATCATCAATGTGTTAAAACTTCAAATGTTAAGTTTATTTTTTGAGGCAACCATTGTTTTTTTTATAATTACAAATTACTAGTAAGTGTCAATTAGTTTTACATGTAGAGTTTTCAAACCATAAAATTTGTTTTTTAACATTATTTTTTGGTTTCAATAACTATACCCCAACTTCTATAATGTATACCATAATTTTTATAAGAAACCGCAATATCACCCTTTAGTAACTGGTATGAAAAAAAAAAATTAATTAACTTTACAAGTCCTTAAATAAAATTCTTCCAAGATGATTGGCCAATTGCCAATGTTTTTTTTTTTTTGAAAGAGGAAGGAGCATGTGTTTCCTTTTGGAAGGGATATATCCATCAGCAGATAAGATAAACAAAACATGAGTTTATTCATAGAAGGGGCATAATGCATAAGAAGCTTCAAATTAAAAGGATGCCAAAGTTATTGGTTACAGTATCTGTTTGAGACTGTTCATGATGTACTTTTTCAGCATAAGCAACGCAATCTTGGCAATGCTATATAAATTCATAAACCTGATAAGGAAAAAGTATAAACTGCATTCTTAGATGATGATAAGATTTGCTACGAGCAAAGAAACCGAACGTGCAAAGACTATATACGCTGGAAAGCTTTAGCAGATAACGTAATTGTAAATACAGATGGTGATTCTCATATTTAACAATAAACTTATTCTGTTATACTTTTGAAACATGAATGCAATATAATATTAGTCAAAAATAGTCATGTGCAAGCAGTCAACACTTCCAATTTTCATTTTTGTTCAGGCCTCCTGGCCAACACGCTAAAGGAACTCCTATCACAAAACACATTTGAGGCTAAAATGCACTAATTCACCGCTTTATAATCGGTGAATTAACAGTCCTCTCGATCTATTATGGATAAAGCGGATTCTTGTCTTTGTGGTTGGAAATTGGAATGCTAAGAATTTGTCTTATGTTGGAACAACGATTTTAACTAAAAACTAAAATGGTTATATAAGCTCTACGAGAAATGTTAAGTTAAAGAGTGCCCTTAGGGCATTGGATAAGAGAATAAAATTAAAAATTTGTGTTGAAAAATGATAAAAAGTGATCAAGTCAACTTGTAAAAAGTTAACAAATTGTTATTTCCAATGTAAAGCTACTAATTTTGGTTAACCCTAAGAGCATTTGTTAAAAAAAAACAATAATTTAAGGTCAAACAAGAACGAGTAAAATCAGCAATAAGCAATATTCAAAATAGGAAGAAATATAAAAAAAAACTTACGAATAAATGAAAGAAGAAAAGAAAATAGTAACCAAAAAAAATATATTTAAGTAACCAAAAATAGGAAGAAGAAAAGAAAATCTTGAACTAATATAATGTTTAGCACAACAATACACCTTTTCATTTTTACATCTATTCGTTTTTATATCTAACCCCCCCTTCAATTTTTAAGCTTTCTTTCGATGTGGGACTTTATTAAATTCAAAAGGTTAGACTTACAACACGTTTGGTTTATATGAAAGGTGACTCTATACATACGAAGGGTGATTGTTGAAAGGAGATCGATGAAACGTGATGTTACTATGTTGAGCTGGATTGAACGATATTCCAAATCAAGGTTCTCCTCATTATGTTCCATGGATGTGTTAGAGGACAGAAATATAGGTGGCAAAATTCAATAAATTGTGATATTACATGAATTCTAACTACTTAAGCTAGGTGCCAGAAAAGATGCAAGTGCCACAGAGAAAGCACAAGATCAAGCAAGCCCTAAATTTGAAGCAACAACAAGATCTGAGTTAATCAAGTCATAATAAATCTTAAAAACAGTAGTGTGCCACTAAAACGAAAGCAATTTCCACAAAGAGATACCATTTCATAGCTCATGATGTAGAACAAATTTTGCAAGGTATTCTATAGCAGCCTGCTATATTCATAGAAGGCTGAAAAAGATAACGGCTAACTTTAACTGGTTTTTTTAGTACCTCATCTCAGTGTAGTACCACTTGATTTTACTACTACATAATTACACGTCCGATCATATATTGGTATAAAATTATCTTTTCGATGAACAGCAAATTTTTCTTGCAGTTTCCCTGACTTGCCGAGTAGTTCTTGTATGAGCAAGTGTCTACAGATATACCAGAAAACCTCAAAATTGGGTCCGAGTCCTGACATTATGCTAATGTATTATAATTCTAAATCTAAAATTGGGTCCGAGTCCACTCTAAAATCTAAATTTTTCTCTGCTCAAACTATCATAATACATTATATACCTGCCTCTTTTTTCTCTATAGATTTTTTTTTTATTTTTTATCAAACTCCAGATTTTTAGGGCTCCTTTACCTGTTAATCGGAAAGTTAACACACACAAAAAAAAAACATTATTAAACTTTTCTTTCTTAAGCTGAAAAGGTGCATCATGAAGAGTCTCAAACTTGTACCGTAGGCAATCAAATTTGAGTATACTTTTCAGTTGAAGATTCTTAATTCTTATGCATTAAGATTTGCAGCCAAATTATTTTGTTGCTCGCATTATCCCCCTTCTAAGAATCAACTCATGTTTTATTTATCTTTTCCACATATGGATATATACCCCTGTATTTAGTGTTAGATTTAAATTCACCCGTTGAGTAACCATTGTCATAAGATTCTATATTGCCACTCAATCCCTTCAACAAAGTAGAGATTAATATCCCTGTCTCCCGTTCATCTAAACTGTTGTTGATAAGTAACAACCTAGAGCGCATTAGTGAATTAACATTTCCCAGTATGTACTCTTGGTGATTTCAAAAGGATAAACTGCATTCTCAAATGATGATAAGATGTGGTAAGAGTAATAGCTTTTTAATTTAACTACATAACACAAACTATACAAAAATGCACTGAAATTTGTCTTCCAAGGCAATACTTGAGGTAATAGACTGTTGAGTGAATGAATAGGTGCTAAAAGAGTTGAACTATTACATATCACACAATAAGTTATGCAGCAAATAACAACTAAACTAGATGTATTGGATTCAATAGCACCATCATCTCACATTAAAATTATCAATACTAGGTAGATTGGGCACGTTGTAATTGGTTGTATAAAGAAGAAATAGAAAAAGGAATTGACAAGTAAGATTGAAGTAAGGGTTTTTATAGTGTAGTGGGTTGTTTTTCTTTTAGTTGTGCATTATTCTATTTTAATGAGATTTTTGTAATTTTTTATTTAATAATTGTAGTGTATTGTTCCTATTTTGTGTAAAATTGAAAGTAAAAATTCAACCCAAAATTGTTATCATAAAACTGAAACAATTAATAAGATTTATAAACAACATCCAAAAAAGTAGGAATAATGTAAAAACATTAAGAAAAAAAATAAAAACTTGAACCAGTGAATGTTTTGAGTCATCAAACCCTTAGATCATGCGGTTGAAAAGGATTTATTGACTCAGAACAAAAAAAAAAGAACATCTGAAATTAAAATGCAGTAATTCACTGCGGAGAAGCAAGTTACCTTTAAATGAAAGAAGATTTCCTTCAATCATGAACTACCGTTCAAATTGTTACTACTCGGTTATATAGCTAATCCTCCTTTCTATTTCTAAGAAAATGTTCAATGTGGGACTTCTGTATTTAAAAAACATACACCAATAGTACGTGTGGTTTACATGGAAGGTAATATGCTAGGAAAGAGATCAATGAAAGCAGTGCAGGTGATGTTACTAGAGTTTTGGGAGAAGATTATATTAGAAGTAAAGAGAATTATATTATATTCACAAAATAAACACTAATCAAAGCACAATGAGTGCTAAGTCTACACATTTTATCCTGAGACAATGTGAAATGCAATAAGAACGATAACGACAAATCACGTGTAATATCACACAATATCTAAACACATCAAAAGACTCCGACACCACTGATAAAATCATAACAAAAACCTTCAAAATTTATTGATGATTGTTCAATCGCATCTTAAAATGCGGCCTTTTACATGAAGCCACGTTTTTGGTAGTGTATCCCGCTAGTGTATTTTGACAGACAGGGACAGATTGAGAATTCTTTTATGCACTTTTTCAGAACAAGCAAGACAAGTTTAATCGTGTTCAATAATATAGAAACTCGGTAACCAAAGAAACTATAAACTTTAAGTACTGCATTATGATAGATTTTAGCTTAGAGGCACTTAGAAGTTAGAGTGGACTAAGAAAAAGAATCAAGCAATTTACTGTCAAATACTTAAATATACTCATGCGAGGTTATTCATTTTAGACGAAAATTTCCTACTGGTAAGGAATCCATGTCATACAAAATGCTAACCCAATTTCAACAAAGAAATGGAAGATAGTTTTGCATTTATGATCATCAAATCCATCCATAATTTCTACTTTATCCTTGCTCTAACTCAAATCGTAAAAAACAAACATACAAGCCCATTTATAGATGCGGCGGGAGAGGGTGCTAAGAAGGTCTTCTGGTGTGATTCAAACAACTAGAACTAGGTGCCAGCAAAGATGCAAGAACTCAGAGAAAGCACAAGATCAAGCAAGCTCTACATTCTGAACCAACAAAACTTAGTTAAGAAAGTCATAAATCTTAAGAACTAACACTAAAAAGGGCACCTTCTTTAAAGAAATAATAGTGTTCCATTGAGAGAAAATGAAGCAATTTCCACAGAGCTTCCATATCATAGCTTCCATATCTTAGTACCTCCTCATTCCTTGTTGCTTTCTATTGCCTTATTCGCCGTCACTACCTATTTGAAGTTTCACTACTCTACCAGAATCAATATAATACACATCCTTTCATTCCCCATTCCAGCCCTTGTTTCTCATCTCCGTGTAGCATCACTTGATTTTACTACAACGTAATTGCACTGATCAAATATCGGTATAATAATATTTGCTTCGCTGTGAACGAGAATTTTGTCTTGCAGTTGCTCTTACTTGCCAAAAGCATTCCTTGTATAGTGCTTGTAGATATACCAGAGAACCTCAAAACTGGTTCTAATATTACTGCTAACACAAGAATTGCTCCACACTTACCTTCCCCATCTATAACTCTTTGCCGTGACAGATTGACAGCCCTGTTAAGTGAATAGGTGTGCAGTTGATTTAAAATTTAAAATCCTTCTTCAATAGTTAATCTGTAGGAAACCACGAAGCAATTCTTTAGATTTCCCAATAACAAGAAAACGGTCACTCAAAATTCGAAGTTATTTTTCCACCCCCACATGGACGTAGTCCCATTAAGGAAGTGGTGGAATCTTATGTTATCCGTCACAACAAAAAAGTCCCTGTAACTTTGGATGCACCGCACATTACAATAAGACAATCCTCACGTATCCTAAGGCTCTTCATAATCTTTACAGTGGAACCAGCATCTGTACTTAATAGGCCATATGACAAAGCAAGTTTTTGACTATGAGACATGAGTAAACGACTCTTTCCTTTATCATTAATATCATATGGCACATAATTTAGTTTTGTTGATATCCAATAGCATTCGGTCACTGCAAAAGATCATCTAACGCCTTCTTTATCTAATTAATTTCTAGATGTTTCACATCGCCAAGAAGAACTCGAGAACAATACCAATTTAAGCTTCGACTCATGCTACACGCTGACTATCTTCTTAATTGTTTTACTCTTATCAATTTCGTTACCCTTGATACAGGGCCGAACACTTTGCATGAATACTAATAATTAACAACAAGGTAAATGAAGCAACATTCGAAAGAAATGAAAAAACCTTGAACTATTTGATGTTTTGAATCCTAAGCACCTTGATCCCAGTTGCAGAAGGAAACAAAATCATTTTAGACTAAAATGCAGTAATTCACCGCATTATATATTCGGGAGAAGCACCTTGGATCCCACAATATTAACCCAAGAGTCACCGCTTGTTTATATATCTAATCTTCCTTTCTATTTTAAAGAAAACTTTCGATGTGGGACTTGTTTATTTAAAAGGTGACTATGTACACAATAAGGGTGGGTGATGGTTGGAAGGAGATCTATGAAACCTGATGTCACTATGTTGCTAGGTGTGAGAACAGTACTCATGATCCGATAATTAAACCTGCTGTAATGGATCTGAATTTGGTGATTACCGAGCTGGATTAAATGATTTTCCCAAATTGGATTCTCCTTCCATGGTGTTGGTTAAAAAAAAAGATAGAAGACTCCCTCGTAAGACTTTGTGAATTGATGGGAAGAGAGGGGAGATTTTTGGATAAAAGGAAGGATCATGTGGAAATAATAGAGTTTTGAAAGGAGAGGATTTTAGGGAGTTTAAGTTTTTTCATAATGCAAAATCCACCAAAATTTCAAGAGCAAGACGGTTTTGGAGATTTTACAGCAAGACAGTTTTGGAGAATTTACATAATGTAAAAGAGATTAATTAGAATAGATCCTTTGATTCCCCATGACAGCCCTTGTTTCTCATCTCCATGTAGAAACATTTGCTTTTCTATGAGAATTTTTTGTCTTGCAGTTGCCCTTACTTGCCAATTAATTACTATATGAGGAAAGTGTCTTATTACTATATACCAGAGAACCTCAAAACTAGCTCTTATAATATATTAATACATTATTGAGCTTCTGATTGGTTATACCTATAAATATCAATGCTCACACGATAATTGTTCTAACTTTCCTTCTCCATCTCTAACTCCCTGATGTGATAAATCAGCTTTGTTAAGTAAATTGGTGTGCAGTTGATTTAAAATTTAAACATCCTTCATCGATAGTCAATCTGTAGGCAGCTGCAAAACAATTCTTTACATTTGTCAATAACAGAAAATGGTCACTCCCACTTCAAAGTTATTCCTCCGACACCAAAATATCTGTTTTAAACCTCCACATGGACCTAGTCTTGCTCACCAAAAATTATTACAAGAGCAAGTTCCATTAAGGAAGTGGTGGAATCTCATGTTATCCCTCACAACAATTTTCCTTCCTGTAAGTTTGGATGCGCCGCACATTACAATATGACAATCCTCACATATCCTAAGGTTTTTCATAATCTTTATAGTGGAGCCAGCATCTGTACTTAACAGTCCATATGCCAAAGCAAGTTTTTCACTATGAGACACAAGTAAACACCTCTTTGCTTCATCATCAATATCATATGGCACAGAATTTAGTTTTGGTTGATATCCAGTAGACTTCAGTCGCTGCAAAAGATCATCTAACGCCTTCTTTATCTCATTAATTTCTGGATGTGTCGCATCACCAGCAAAGAACTCGTGAACAATACCATTCTTCCCTTCAACCCAGCTACACCCCGGATTTTTCCTCAATTGCTTCTCTCTCATCAATTTCCTGACCCTGGATACGTCATCCCATCTTGCAGCCAGTGCATACGTTTTGGACAACAATAAATAATTCCCCAGGTTTTCAGGTTCAAGCTCAAACAAACGACCAGAAGCAATTTCAGCAACATCAGGGTTCCCATGGATGTGTGATGCTCCAAGAAGTGCTCCCCACACACCTCCATTGGGCTCCATAGGCATTGTCTGAACAAGCTGGAGCGCTTTTTCCAAGTGTCCTGCCCGGCCAAGAAGATCTGCCATGCAAGCATAATGATCTGCAGTTGGAGAAACACCGTAACATTCTTTCATGGCACCAAAGAGCTGCTGACCCTGTTCAACCATGCCAGCATGACTACACGCCGTAAACAAACCTACAAAAGTAACATGATTTGGTTTTATCCCATTTTCCAACATCTCATAAAACAATTTGATCGCGGAACGAGCACGGCCATGTACTGCAAACCCAACAATCATAGAACTGTAAGAAAAAACATTCCTTTCCTTCATTCCTTTAAACACATTATAAGCCTCCTCCACATCACCACATTTAGAGTACATATCTATCAATGCAGACCCAACAAGAACATTACTTGTAGACCCAAATCTAGAATTCTCAGCAATCTCCCTTATCCAATTAGCATAGCCAGAAACACCCAATTGAGCACAGGCAGAAATAGCACCAACTAACGTAATCTCATCAGTCTCTACACCATTCTCTTGCATCTTCCGGAAAAACTCCAACGCTTTCTTCGGCATGGCATTCTGAGAATACCCAGTAACCATAGAAGTCCAAACAACCATATCCTTAAAAGGCAACCCATCAAACAAGTCACACGCGGAATCCATATCACCACTTCTCGCATACGCAACAATCAACTCAGTCCAAGTAACCACATCCCGGTGTGGCATTTCATCAAACACCTTACGCGCACATTCCAAAAGCCCACATTTCACATACATATCAATAATAGTATTACCAACATACAAATCATTAAGAAAACCAAACAAGAACGCATGAACATGTAGCTGTGAACCCAAAGTAGGATTCTTTAGCGACGAAAAAAGAGCTGAAAAAGTAAAAGAAACAGGAGAAACGTTATTGGTCAACATGGAAGTGTATAAACGAATGGAATGGTGGAAGGGTCCGTTACGAGCGTAAGCGCGAATGAGAGCAGAGTAGAGAAAGGGGTTAGGGGAATGGACTTGTGAGAAGAGAAGGTGAGGGTAGGTGTGAACGGGAATGTGAGGGAGAGTGGTGATGAAACGGAGAAGGTTGGTGATAACGTAGGAAGATTGGTGGAGATTGTTGCGGTAGATGTGAGCGTGAAGTTGTTTTGCGTGGTTGAGTGTGGTGCAATGAGACTCGATTATTCGTACTGCTTCCCATTCCAAAACACGGATTCGACCAACTACCATCTCCTTCTAACAGATGGATTTCTTTGTTCATCAGCTACCCTCTCTTTGTGTTGATGCTCGATACTCCTAGAATGAACCCTGTTCTTAATGTTCTCTTTTTTTCTTTTCTTTTTTAGTATATCTTTTAACTTTTTCAATATATCATTCCTTATTAGTTAAATAACTTAATTTTAAAATAATCAATAAAGTTTATAGCTTCGAATATTTTCATAGATAAAAGCGGAAAGATAGATATATTAGTGTCCGTTCTCATGCTAATTTTAATAATTGAAACATATTAGTCCTTCTAATACATTAAATTAGAGATTACTTTATCTTTAATGTCTACTACGGATTTATACTTTTGACAGAGACCGAATTGACTCACGAAAAAACTGTGAAAAATTGAATTGAACATTCACTCTTAAAAATAAATAAATAAATAGTTGTTTTTGAAAACTAAATTTACCATTTGTATCTAAATATATGTAAATGGAATTTAAAATTCGATGTATTTTTTGTTTCAATTTTATCTCGTATTTAAAATATTTTACTTATATTTTTTTCATCATTTTTATCTATTTAAATAATTGGTTGTCTTTTGTCAAAAAAAATAATTGGTTGTCTTTTTCATCATTACTAATTATGTTATAGATAATAAAAGACAAATAAAATGATATAAATAACACTTGCTTATAACATATACGCATCTTAATCCCCGTCCCTTTCTCCATTATGTACTTGTGGAAATGGTTGATGTGTTTACGAATGTCTTGGAATTGCCTTTCAGTATGTCTATTGAGCAATAAATATTTGATTAAATTTGAAATCGTCAAAAGATAAGTAAGATATAAGCATGGATTGTTCAAACATGAGAGATCCAAATCCCACCTACTCCCAAACTACACAATGTTAGTTAGGTGGGCAGGGTGGATGGGCTCCACTCCATCCATCTGTTGACTCGACTCAGAAAGTTATTTCGCCGCCACAACTGACAACATTGAAGTTTTGAATAACCATTGATATTTGCTTACAATTTTGAAGTTGAAAGAAAGAAATGGAGTTGGGTGTCGACGATTTTGTGAAGGCAGGTTTATCACCTGTTGAAGCCAATGAATTGAAGAAAGTTTTGGTGTCACTTCCATTGTCCTCACTCTCCTCAACCGACACATGGCGCCACCTCGTCAGCCGTAGAGTCCTCAAACCATCATACCCTCATCCCTTGCACCAGCTTCTCTACTATACCATCTACAATGATCATCACCACTCTTCTCCTCCTCTTTACTGGTTCCCTTCACCGTAAGTCATTCTATTATATATACTATTCATTGTTTATTTATAATTCTTGATTGGTTTCCACATTTAGAGACCAAGCAAGACGCACCAACATGGGTTGTTTCATGGAAGCTCATGGTTCAAAGCTTTTGGGAGCATCCTCCTACAAAGATCCTATTACTAGTTTTCCTCTTTTTCATAACTTCTCTGTCCAACATCTCGAGGCAAGTACAAGTTTAGTTTCTTTTCTTTTTATATAGTTTTCAGATTAATTATAACATAATCTAATATGGGCCACCTTCACAAGTGGTCTATCGTAGATTAGTACTTAAAAAATGTTTAAAACTCCAACGACAACAGACGATAAATAATAACCAGTTTGATTAAAACAACGGTAAATAAATAATAAATATGTAACTCGTATTGAACCGGCATCAATCACGTCAATGTCTTAGCCGGAAATATGAGAAGGGTTATGAATTTTTATTTTTGAATAGTATTGTTGACTGTCGTTGGAGTTTATGATAATTCTAAGTATTGGTCCATGGTGGACCGCTTAGGAAGGTGGTCCACCAAAGAACTCACCATAGTTTTCGTTCTATTTCTGTAATTTAGTTTCAACCTCACTTGTATACTGCAGGTGTACTGGTCTCTTGTTCTAAAGGAACTTTCTATTTCCTTTGTTCAACCTCCAAATTGCATTTTAGATACGTCTTCCGACCCATCAAAACATGGAGGAACATGGCTTCCTGGTTCTGTCCTTAATATTGCTGACTGTTGTTTGCAACCTAGCTCCCACCCTAACAAACCAGACGACAGTATAGCCATTGTTTGGAGGGATGAGGGTTCTGATAACTCCGAGGTTAATCGTATCACTCTCAAACAGCTTCGCCAGCAAGTCATGTATGTCACTTCTCATGTCTCCTGTCGCATCTCACCCTTTTCGTTTTCTTAATGTGGTTGTCGTGTTATTTCTAGGTTGGTGGCGAATGCAATAGATGCCAATTTCTCGAAGGGTGATGCAATTGCAATTGACATGCAAATGACGGTCAATGCCGTGATTATATATCTGGCCATTGTTTTAGCTGGATGTGTTGTGGTATCAATAGCAGATAGCTTTGCACCAAAAGAAATTGCCACTCGACTCCGTGTTTCCAATGCAAAGGGTGTTTTCACGCAGGTAATGTTCTAAATTTGGTACTATGTTTACGACTTAAGCAGGACTAGTCTTTCTCAGTTACCAATTTATGTGTATCATAGTAGTATTCAGTGTGCGTTTGAAGGAAGACTACAATAAGAAAATCCTTGTTGTGCCTCAGAAAGTTTCATTTTCATTCAACTCTAAATGTCTTCTGTTTCCTGTATGATTAGATTCAATACATAATGTGTTTGAGTGCCTCGTATTAAGTAAAAATGATAGTACCTGACTAGGATTATTTGGTTATGTGAGGATAAGATTCATTGGGCTTCCAGTGAGAAGAGCTGGTCATACAAAGGAAAGTTCAAAAAACAGATACAGAGGAACAGCAAAAGAGCTCTGCGAGAAGCTATTAAGAAACACCTTAATCTAATTATCGTTTCTAAATATATTGTTTTCTACTGAAAAAATAGGATTGTTGAATCCACGTGGTTCAATCCACTTACTAGAATGAGGAAAAGCTTTTGATGTAATCAATGATTAAAAAAAACACAAAAAGAAGCCTAAGTTTTGGAACACTAGGTTAGTTCTCCTCTTGATGTTTCCCATTGAACATCTTTCACTTTGTTTTCACGGTAGAAGTGGTTGTAGACATATGTCTATTAAAAGCTGACATTTTTAGCTCTAGAAAACCACAGCAAAATGGCAGGTGTAAACACACGTCCATCAAAGCAAAAGCTAATCCAAACACATACTTTGTCTAACAACATTTATTAATTTTATTAGTATTACTTATATTTGTTTCATAATGGTTGAACCAAATTTCAGCTGGATGCATTTATGATTCCTTTAAAATTATATTGCAAGAGTGCAAGTATTTTCCATTCCTTTTTGTCTTCTAAAACTTCGGCTGTATCCTGTATTTCCAACCTATCTGTTGGAATCGATCCTATCTCCTGGAGTTCCCTTGGAAGGTTAACCTTTCAATGTGGGGGATTCTTAAAGCTTGCAGAATTCCAAACCAAATTGTTTATGTCTAGCCTACATGGAAATTTTATCTTCAGATAACAAACATTCTATCAGGTCTTTAAAACTCCTTTTGAAATTTATATTGCTTTACTTCATATTTTACCAGTATTACATATACTTTTTTTAATAAAAAATGGGAGAGGAAAAAAGGTGTTCTTGGAAAAAATCGGCCCCTCAAATGTATCTTGATACCTTGAGGGATTAGTCTCTGTCTCCTCTCATGTTCAGAATATCCTGGTTCACCAATAAAATGACTTACAAGTGCAAAAATGGCAAGGAAAAACTGAAAAAGGGATTACACATAGAGCATTCTATTATAAGTGCCTGGAAAAATAGCACCCAGGATAGGGAGAATGAAGAAGGTATGAAGTCTATTAGATTAGTAGAGAAAGTGGGAAAAGAAAATCAAGCAAGTATACCGTGACAAAAGTGAAACTTCGGAGGAAGCGAGCCCCTCGAAGAGTTAGCCTAATTACTGTAGTGCTCCATTTTTGTTTCTTTCATTCAGTTTCTGCAATTTCTGGGTTAACTCCCAGTTTTCATCAATATTAGAGTGGGTTTCTATCAATTTCCAATTTTTTTAACAAATTAAAATAGTATTTCACTTAGCTTTTGTTTTCAGGATTTCATATCAGGAGGTGGCAGGAAAATCCCCTTGTACAGGTAAAATAAATCACTGGTACTTGTTACTACATTTTTGGCAGCACCTCAACTTTTGAATACCAAAATAATACTTTAATTGGGTCTTGGACACTGTTATGATGCCTTAGTCTGATTTATCTATTTAAAGATGGTTGGCATGTTAAGTGAAAATAAAGTTTATTTAAGATAGTTAGGTTATATATTGATCATCTATTGATGCATTATTTAATAATGTTTCAATTCTAGATGCTGATATAGAAAATACTTACTTGACTACTTCTCTCAGACTGCTTTACTGTCCTTAACTTGAGTTTGATAATACTGTTTGAATGGTTGTTAGATGGATTTACAACCGTTCTTTAAGCACATATATCATTTGAGATCTCGTTCTGCATATTTGTCTTTGCAGCCGAGTCATTGAGGCAGCTGCAAGTAAAGTTATCGTGCTACCTGTGATAGGTGATGATGTAGCTGTACAATTAAGGGAACAAGACTTGTCATGGAAAGATTTTCTCTCTTCTGGAAGTCAGAGCTCCAGGTATTGCATATTGCAATGAATTCATTTGACAATACCTTGATTTAACTAAGTGGTCACTTCTACATAGTAAATACTCGCAGCAAAATATCCCGAAAATGGGGTCAAATGTGACAGATTGTGAAATTTCATGTTTTCTCTTTCTTAAGTTTTGTTTAGTCTGACCTTAACACCGAAATCTTTGCAGATCGGATCATTACTCTCCAGTCTATCAATCGATTGATTCTGTCACTAATATACTATTCTCATCTGGAACCACCGGTAAAGATTATCCCTTATTATGTATGACATATCAGGTAGAGACCACTCAATATAATGATTTTCATGTTATATTTTGGCTTTTATCAGGAGATCCAAAAGCTATTCCGTGGACTCAACTTGCCCCAATACGAAGTGCTGCTGATGGATGGGCTGCTATTGACGTTCAAGTTGGAGATGTCTATTGCTGGCCTACAAATTTGGGATGGGTGATAGGACCTACTCTGTTATATCATTGCTTTCTAAATGGTGCAACTCTTGCTTTGTACCACGGATCTCCTCAAGGCCATGGTTTTGGGAAATTTGTTCAGGTGAGTCTTCCAAGTTAATATTTCATTACTTTTATAATTTTTTTTATACATAAACAATTAATTTATTTAGTATTTTCTTCTGTATATGGTGGTTATCAATTATTGTTGTGATCAACTAAAATGTTGGAACAACAACAAAAATATAAACGCTGATTTGTAATGAGAACCATTACTACAGTTCTCCTCTTGATTGCTAAAGTGTTGGGGTATACAGGGGATATTTGTATATTTTATATTCCTAATAATAATGGAGGAAATAATGGGAATGAGAAAGGGAGAGGATCCACTAGCATAGTATAAAGACCATCATACCACGAAAATCTATTTCATTCCTAAAGTTGACCATTCTCAATGGAATAAGGTTGGCGTCTGACTCTATATCATCATCACCTCAAATCCACTATTCATTTACTATCATCAAACTCTGACTCAAAAAGTTGCTTAAAGAACTAATGTTTGGGGATGTTACATAGATGAAACGCGTTTATGATAATCAGACTCCCCTGCATATCTCTCAAATGCAGTATTCCACAAGGGAACCAAACATTTGAGATAGAATGTCATTTCGTTGAAGGAAAGATCTTATCTAGAAACATTATCACTAGCTTCATAAATTGGAAGATGTGTGCACTTTAAATTAGTTATATATGTAACAAATATGATTTATAAGCTTCAGTTGGAGGGGGAGTGTTCAAAATAATTTAAATAGGGTAATGATTCTATGTAGTAACGGTAACCGTACATCGTTGTATCTATACAGCATTCTCAGGTTTTAATTTAAACACAGATTATTTTCCTTCTCAGCAAATACATCACACCA
>Ga0209282_1000939_pt1 | contig 15248 bp, 12 predicted proteins | sample Mtrugardesep15_FD_187529 | JGI IMG/M metagenome (GOLD analysis project Ga0209282, IMG submission 187529) | Root nodule microbial communities of legume samples collected from California, USA - M. trunc garden sep15 (SPAdes) (version 2) | ecosystem: Host-associated > Plants > Roots > Nodule...
GTAGTTTGTGTTGGCCATGAATGGAGGTTGCTCTGTTCCTTTCGGTGGTGAAATGGGTTTTAGGGTTTTAGAGTCGATTAGAGTTTTGTAAGGATTTTATTAAACTCTGCGTTTTGAGGGGGCGTACAAAACTTTTTTTTTTTTACAAAAATAATTAATTAAATTAAAACCTTTTGAAACTATTTTTTATTTGTAACCAAAAAAAAAACTATTTTTTATTTTAGTTTTTACAAAAAGCTAAATTTGTTATTATTTCAGTAATTTAAGTTTATTGGTTTACATTAATTTTACGTATATTTAATTGTATTATTATAAATTGAAATACGATATTATATATAGTCAAATTTTTTAAAAGGTAATGTTAAATATTCAAAAGGAGTTTGATCTTATTAATTTATTAGTTTGTTGATCTATTTAAACATTAATCAAATTAGTTATTTGAATACGTTCATATAAAATACGTGTTATGAGACTAAAATCTTTGGTTAAATTAGATCTCAATATGAATACATCTCATATTCAAACTTTAAACATTGATACAATATGTGTTAGGAGACTGACTTCTTCATCTCAATTGGTCGAATTGGTTTATTTTATCACATTTCAACAAATTCATAATTTGTAATACAAATTTGTTTTATATGATCATTAATTTTTTAACATTTTAAAAATAATATTATTTTACGAGTGAGAATTTCAATAATTATTTTTTAATGACTAATTATATAAATAGTACGGCTTACCTAGTTTTTTAGTCAAAAATTTATATTCTTTTTTTATTGAAAAAATTTCATATATATGTTCAATTTCTTTTTATTTTTATTTTTGTCAAGTAGCCTAGTCGCTAGAGCTCACACAATTTAATTGTGGAGAAGTGGAGTGTCCGAGGTTCGAACCCCAACCCCTGCATATAAAATGCAATATCTCTACGAACTGAGCTAAGCTCACGGGGATTTTTTTTTATTTGTTTAATATTCAATAGAAATTAATACCCTGACATGTGTTTCAAGATATCAAATCATATTTCTAATTATATCTTTCAATACCATTCATACTCATATGTTTGATAAGTATCAAAATATCTTTAAAATTTATTTAATTTAGAAAATAAAAAAGTAAAACACTAATATATGTGAGTGGTAGTGAGAAGTTATAGATAGTTGAGTTTTCTTTTAGGTAAATCAAAAGTATCTCCGCGCGTAATGATGGAGACTAATCTCTTTGTTGTATTGTGATCTATTTAAGGGGTTGACCTCTCCTAATAAACAATTTTTTATACGCATCATTCGGGATACAAATTCTGAACCAAAAGGTTTAGGGGGTCAAGTATATGTCAGTTGTGTCAGGCTATGTTGGTTAAGTAGTTAAGTTTTCTTCTTTAAAAAAAAAAGTAGTTGAGTTTTCTTTTTGTTACATAGGTAGTTCAGATTTACTCTTATGGAATGATGGAAATGTAAGATTCTCATTCTTTAACATGAGAATAACAATAGACGAATGTTAAACAATATATAAATGAGATGACATATATATCTAATATCTTAAGATTTTCGGTTAAAATATGACGTACATTTCACTTATATGGTTGCTCTTGATACAATGTTACGATTATCCGGCTTCTGTCATTACCCAACAAACTATATGTAATGTAATATGCCTCATATTATCTCACTGCTTGATTCATATAAAATTGATGATATTTTGCCTTGTGAATATTAAAGTCAATCATGTTTGCTTGGGGACGAGTCAAGAGAACTAATACATGAGATGCACAGACAATGATTGCGACCAGCCATATGACAAAACAGTGTTTGATCCCTTAAAGCTCCTTTGCAAATATGTTTCTGTTCCAACATAGTGTCATAGTGACTTAAGTTGTAGGGACATAATTTTGAAACTACCCATCCGGGACTTAATTTGTCCAATTAAAATTATAGGGACTAAAATTACCCATCTCTAACCTTATGTATACAAAAGATGCATTCAAGCCTTCTATAAAATAAACAAATATTGTGATATACTTTGTCATATATTCATCCAATAAGTAAATACTTATGATGAAAAAATTCCAATAAATGAATACAAACTTACAATCCCTTATGTTTTGTCTCACTAGTAACTACTACTCTTCCCTTTTTCTACATCAAAAATTAAAATTGATAGTTCTAAGAAAATAAGAAACTAGCCTAATCCTAAGCCCAAGTCATCTGCCACATTGGTATGAGTCAGGAAACCGTTTTGACAACACATTGTGTTTCAGCTTCATTATTAAGATGAAGATGCCATAGCAGGGAATATGCAGTAATGCCATTGAAAAGTAACTGAAAAAACAAACAAGCCAATGAAGAAAGGGTAAGCAAAAATCTCATATCAATTGTTTATCAGCATCAATCAAATATCTTATAAGCACTACAAATATGTAATCAATGCAATCAGAAAGAAAAATCCTGAATAGAAAATTAAGGACTAGAGAAAGAAAAATATCTTCATACCATAATGGAGAATATTGGGATGACAAGTCAAGAAATGTATATGGCCACCTAATTTTCCAGAACAAGAAACTTATGTTAGACAATTGCATGTGTAGTAGTTGAGTTAGAAAAAAAAATAGAGTTATTAATATTATTACCAGATTTTAACCATAGCATGAACAATCCATTGGAAAATGACATATGTAACCGTCCACATGCAAAAGTATCCTATCCGAAACCAAGGGAACCTCTAAAGAGGACAAACCATAACCAAGGGTAAGAATTCACATCTGCATGGAAGTGTACAATTTAATGCAATCAAATACTATAGAAACTCACCAGGCAATTTAAAGCTGTATCTCCTAGCAGGAAAACAGCATTGATTGTATGCATACTTATGGTCAACTGCAACATAACACAAGCATAGAATATAACTTATCTAAGTCAAAGTTATTTAGAAAAGGCATAAAATGTCCCTGAGACAATAAATGAATGATAGCAGTACTTACTAAATTTATGTTGTAATCTTTGATGGTTAGAAAAGGAACAATTATGAACCAAAACGCACAATCTGTCAGCATTACAGCACCTGCATTAATCTATTCACAAGAAAAAAAAATCATTGATGTTGTCTATGGCAATTGGCAAAGCTATAGGAAAACTATGCTAAAATTGAAGGGCTTTGGTTTAAGAAAATATTTATTTTCCTTTCATGCTCTCAATTTTAATTACAAAATATTAATTGTTTGTTCCCGCTTTCAAAGCTTTGCTATGCAACATCAACACTACATATTGAGAACGTATTGAAGTGCCTAGTATGTGCATGTGTCGAACATCATTCAGTTACAAACAATCACTTTTATTTTCTCAAATTATTATTATTGTCTACGTGTTAGTGTCGTGATCGATGTCAGTGCTTCATATAAGTTTTTCATAAAAAAGTAGTAAAATCAATTTATATTTCAAGAACATAGAATTTCAACCATAGTGGATCTGTGCAAAGTTTACCTGGAACATTATTTGAAACACATAACCCCATATGCCTGCATGTTGGCGGACAATATGTTCTTGTCGAGCTTTATCATGACTAGATGCATTAGAACTTTGAGGCAGTGTACAAGCATCATCAATTCCTTGCTCAGAATATCCATCCACATTGTTCACCTTATCGCCACTCGCTTTCTTATGATGCTGGTAACATCCATGCATGGAGAGCAAACATCCCAGCTACAACATCAATGCATATCAGAGATTACACTCTACATTATAGACATAAGTAACATAACTATTGAAAAACTTATTAACTATATATTACCCCAAAATAAATGGTGACTGAAGAAAAAGTCCACCTGTTTCACAAAACCAAACCAAAAGATTAAAAAAAATCAATAATCAATGATATGCTTTCAAGTTTCAACTAATAGTCTATGTTCAAAGTTTACTATGCTTTCAATTTATGTTTATGACACATTATGTGATTCTATTTTTATGTTCACCGCCAACAATTTAAAAGAAAACAGAACTACACCACACTGATTCAGTTCAACAGCATCCAAATTTTAATTCAAAGATAATGAAATTGAAAACTTACTGAGTGTAATAATAAAAAATGCTTCCTCCATCTGTAGTAACAGTGAGTATGAGAAGCACCATAAGCACAATAAATGCAAAAATTCTAAAAGCCAACAACCATGCCGGGTGAATTCCCTTTAGGCTAGGCTTCCAAGTTTCATCCTCGTACAAAATTGATGACGACGACAACAACGATGATGATGTTTCTTTTTGGATTTCCATGTCATCATTTCTTGTTGGCTTCCATGATAAAAGTAAAACCTCGTACTTGCATATAAGAAATGATGAAAAGATGGTTGAAAGTATGATTAATATGACACAAACCAAAACCTTCCAATTCAGCCAGTAACTTTGAGTGGTTGTATCAGAGGTCATGATGGGATGCCAAGTTCCTTTGGAATAGGCTATTACAAAGTTCATTGTGTTACTTCTGATTATTCTTTAGATTGTTCAAGAAAAGTGAACAAATATAAAGATAATTTTGAAACTTTGAGAAGAGGGTCCAATATGATCAAATTCAAATCCACTGTTCCATAATACTAAGATTAAGAACCAAGGAATGAAAGAAAGCACATTGCAATTTGCAAGGACAAGACTATAAAGTAACTATAGAACCACTAGAATAAGGGAGAACCAATGGACCATTCTATACAATCAAAAGTGAGTCATAATGGGAAAGTGCACATGGGTTTCTTATGCATTTCAGAAACAAGAACAGAACAGGTGCAAATATTTTGGGGCCAGGAAGTTCTAAAAAGTTGAATTACTTACCCTTTTTGACCACATTAATTAATCAATGCTTATGGAAACAGACGGTTTAACTTTTTCTTATCTTTTATTATAGAATTAGTTTATACATAAAAACTTATATAATAGACTTGTATGCTATAAGCGCTTAATTAAACTGTTTATCCAAATAAGAACTTACTTATCAGATAATGTAGAGATTTTATTCTAAACTTTGGACAGATTTTTGCACAGAAAGACACAACCGACAATATTTGCTCTTTGTTAATGGGTCTATGCAGAAGGAAAAGATGCATCTATAAGTCCTGTTAAGCAAAGAAAAGGTTTAAAGTTGCAAAGGATAAAGCAACATAGGTAGTGGAGGTGAGAGAGAAGAAATGCTTTTGCTTATTTGCTTTGAATATAGAAAACAAATATTAAAATTTAAAAGGTTATAAGAAAGAAAAAGATGGTGTGCGTGGAGCATAAGCTTCTTGTGTTGCTTTTCTTGTTATCCAACCAAAATCTTAGTGTGGTCTTAAGCTTAAACTCTAAATCCCATGCAAATATTAAATTAGTCCCAACTTCCCAACACAAAAGACATGCATGTTTTTGTGAACTTTTCTTGGGTTAACAATATTATTGTATTTTTAAAAAAACGACAGAGAGAAAGACAGAGGAAAAGGACTAGATAGGGAACAATTGTGTTTGGGTTTTGTATTGGAATGCTTGGAGTGAAGATGCTTCATGTATTCCAAGAAATAAGAATCGTTTTGCTTCATTGCATGAGTCATGACTTGCTGAAAAAGAAAATAAAGTGTTAACTAACAGAGAAAGGGATGGCAGAGCCAAAAGAAAAAGAGAGAATAAAATAAATGGATTATCTCCATTTCTCCATGCTCTTTTCTCTTGCCTATCTTTCTATGAATATTTGAATAATATGAAGTGAGTTTTGTTCTCCTCATAGATCCATAGATCATGTCGGACACTAAATGTAAATACATATCTTAGTTGAAATTGAAACTTTAATTCACCATGTTATGGAAGACTAGAACATTGGTTGAATTGGAGCCTTTACACAGATAAAATAACACACATTCTAAATTTGTGCTTGCTTAGAATCCTAATTGCTCGAGGTTGGAATGTGAGTCAATTCAAACTACTTCGAACATTTCTAGCTAGTTTTTTTTTTTTTTTTTCCGTATAAGTGTACTTTTGGTTCTGAAGTGACATAATTAATTTTAAATGAACAAATTCTTTATGGTTGATTTTGATTAAAAGTAAGACGAACATAACGTTGGCAATTATAGTTTCGACACAGCAGCAATGACCTTACCTTAACAGTGCTAATGTTCAACTGCTTTGTGCTGATAGTTTGGTTGACACGCTTAGACTTGTTAAAAATGGCTACAACCGTGAGCGCAAGGCAAACCAACATCCACTTCCTCTACATGGTTGTTCCAAGTTATAAACAACATCAATTGTTCACTTTTCTATTTCTCCCTCTTTTGTGAGCAGAGGTTGGAAACAGAACAAAATTTCAACTGTCTATAATCTATACTATGTATAAATATTGAATTCTTTCTTGAGTTTTTCACACTTCAGTTCAACAAAACACATGTGTATCCAGAAAATTTATTCTCATAATGGTTTTGCCGGTGAGAATGATAGTCCTTCCTTTCCCATACTCCATATGCTAATAAATGGACACGACCTGTGAAGGCGATGTTGCAATTCAATCTCAAATGGTGTTGCAGTCATCATCTCCAAGCAGAGCGAGAGAAAATGGGGCAATGATTGCCTTAAATGAAGGTGAGCCTACTTTATCAACATGGATCATCTCATATTCACCTTCCTGCAATACGATACAAGGTTCCGGTTTAATGTCAAATACGATAGAAACACAATCGGAAAGCCTTCAAACCAATCTTTGAATAAAACGATCAAAATGCAATCATTGGTCATCCTAATTACTACAATTTACACCAGCTTCTACTCATAAAGAGATAGGGAAGGTTGTTGTGGGGTTAAAACCATGATATATTATTAACTCATTTTATGACAATGCTAAAATTATTCATGAATCCATGGAAAATAGGGTGCAATCAATCACGTCAAAGCATGTAAAACATGGACTTCAACAAATCTTTCACTTTTGCTTTTCTTTTTTATAATATGGTTGGTTGATTACGCAAATTGATAGTTGTTTGTTTGGTTTGTCATAACAGAAGCATTGTACATACTTAAACTTAATGTCATATAGTTTATTTCCAAATGAGATCTTCAATGGGTTTTCAGAGATGAAAGCTTCTGCAGAAATCCGGATGGGCTATGTTGACATTTTAGAATACAATTTATTTGATCAAAGCAAATTAAACAATATTCTTAAGTGAACATATAAAAAAAGAGAAGGATGAAATCTGGTGTTTTTATCCTTCTCTATGATTATATTACTATCTAACTGCCTAATTGCAAAATGCCCATACCATCCAAATCTCTTATCCATCTATGTGATAGAAAGGTAGTTTTAAACTAATAACCAAATACAACCTACAATATTATAAGGGTACAACCATAAATCTAGACACTCAAAACATTTTTTATTATGCGGGAGGAAATTATTGCCAGGTAAAAAAAACAAAGGAAAAAGAAAACGTTCTTACCATTCTACCATTTGGTGTGCTTAATGGGCATGCAGAGGAGTACTCAAAACTAGTTCTGGGAAGAAGTACTGGCTGTTCACCAACAACCCCAATCCCCCTGTCATATAGAAAACCAAGTACACAAGTTATGTTGAACTTGAATTTCCAAAGGTTTAAAACAGGTCTTTATTTACAAAGCTGGATCAGGTACATAAATCAAAGCTATTGTGTTTGACATTAACTAAGTGCCCTGTGGATTTAAGAGGGAAAAGGAAAACACCTTTGAAGCATAACATAATAAAATAGCAAAGAATAATTAACTCACCGTACATTTTCTGATCTCCCGTTAGCATCGGTTATGATCCAGTGCCTTCTAAGAAGTTGAACGGTGTCATCTGAGTTATTGGTAATTCTTATTCTATATGCAAAGAAGTATAGCCCCTTCGAAGGCTGACTTCTTCCCTCTATATATACACTCCTGACTTGAACCCTGACTCCCTAGATAAGATGAAATTAAATGTCAGAAGTCGATATTTTTTTTCATGTATAAGTTTGTGGTATATAATTTGGGTGAAATGCGGGTTCCTTTTTTTATGAATATCTTTAATGGAAAGAAAATCCATTTTCATTACAGATCACAACAAACCAAATTAGAAGATGAACATTTTCTACACGGGAAGAAAAGAAAATTAAACATTTGTGAGAGGCTATTCTGAAACCTAGGGAGTATATATCTGAGACTGAGGCAAATACTCAAGCCAGAGTCTAATGATATTCAGCATTCCATTTCTAAAGACATGGTATTTTTTTATAGGCAAATGTTAGTGTATTAGTTATTATGTAAATTAATTCTCCTTCACCAGAATTTGAACCTTAATCCTTTTAACTCTTTCAAACCCTTTAACCCTTAGCTCAAACTAGTTGAGCTATTAAGCTACTTATTCTACCGATGTAATCAACTTTAAACAACTGTTCGAAAAAAAAGAATTTACATTCTAGGTTAATTGTATTTTTCGTGATATAGCTTAAATCAAAGAAAGAACTACCTATAAGATAATACACTAAGTGAAAGAAGTGATCATACCAACGTTGTAGCATCACTGGAACATTTTAAAAAAGAGTGTGGAGCAATTTTTTTTAGCTCATCACGATAACTAGCTGCATCCTAGAAAAAAGAGGGAAGAGTGTCAACAACATGTAAAATCATATGTCAGAATACAAAAATGAAGATATAGATCTTGTGTTGTCAACTAGAGATGAAATATGCATGATATGCCGATCTGATAGAATGTGGAATTCTGAAAGACTATAGATGTATGTTCGTAAGTACAACATGTAATGACTAAGTTAAAGCTTGAAAGAAACAATATTTATTGAATTGTGAAACATAGGATCACATAGGCTGATAGGCAATGCCAAACTCCAACAAATTTGAGCTCTGTAAATATGGCATCTGCCTTGTCTAACTTATTGAGAAGAGAATGAGTAAGAGCTATAGATTGGTGTTGTGAAATGATGTAGTAAGTGACAGTTGCAATGTGCAACTTTCACATCAATTCACAACACCAATCTATAGCTCTTACTCATTCTCTTCTCAATAAGTTAGATAGGGCAGATGCAATATTTACAGAGTTCAAATTTGTTGGAGTTTGGCATTGCCTATCAGCTTATGTGATCCTATGTTTCACAATTCAATAAACATTGTTTTTAAGCAAAGTGGCAAAACGCGAGAAAGCGTGTTCAGACAATCAACATGCTTTTATACTATTTGTGTTTGACACTAAAGGCTTCCTAGAACCAAAGGTTGTGGATCTTCTACAAAGAGTTCAAATGGTCATGCATAGCAATGTTGCATCTCCTAGGTCTATGGATGCAGTTTTCCAAAGTATTGATTTTACCATCCATAAAGGGTTAGTGACACTGCTTGTTGTCCGCTTGCCTTCCATCAACATAATTTGAATTATGAATACTTGGTACATCAGTGAGAGAAACTACTATTGCATCCATTACTTTAAGAATTGTGTGTGCTTTCACTATCCTCTAACAATTAGCTCTTATGTGTACAAAAAATACAAGGAACACGCAACACTCTACGCTTTATAATCTATTGTTAGGTGAATTTCTCACTCGTTTTTTTTTTTTGTCAAGTAGTCTAATGACTAGAATTTCACCCTAAATTAGTGGAGAATACACGGTGAACTCCAGCCCCTGCATATTGTAATGCATTGTCTATACCAACTGAGCTATACTCACCTTGTCACTCACATGCTACTTGGAAAAAAGGTATATTTTGGAAGGAAACAAATGTATCATTAGCAATGAATTTTGTTAAATAAAGAAAATAATAGACACCTGGAATCTCTCATCAGCAATTGCTTCCTTGATTAGCCTCCTTAAACGCAAAACAGGCTCTTCCTCTTCAAATAACTTAAGCGAGTCTCGAATTCTAGCAGCTTCCTTGTAATCCTATAACAATGCCCAGTTCTTTCTTATCTTCCATTCCAATTTGAGATTCTACAATTGATAAAGAAAATGACAATACTAACCTCGGATTTAGCAGCTACTTCCATTTGTTGTTTCAAGAGAGCATAGGTTTGAGTCCGAGATAGAAATGAGGTTGAACTTGGAGCAGCGTCTTTATCCGAATTATTACTACATGCCACCACCATGATATTGCTATTGCTATTGCCACCCCTTCTCTTCAGCCTTGCTTCTTGACCCATCAACCGCAAACCCGCCAAACTCTTCGTACTACTTAACGATAATGATTGCATTTTGCTATGCTTCTTTGGATTTCAGTTTCTGATTATTATATTCCTTATCAAACTGATCCTATTCGCGGGTATGCTTTGGTTTGGGTGGTTAGTGGTTATTATTACGATGAATCCTAAGTTACTAATTGGCCCTTAGGCTTAGTCCTTGTCTTGAGGGTATTCACGGTAATTTTCAGGATACGCACTTCTCTACTTGTTTGCGATACCTGCTTGGATTATCTTAGCTTTCTATGGAAACTAAAACATGTACGTGTCATGTACAACAACATGCGATAAGATACATTTTGCCTTAGTCTGATCCTCCCCATTGAGTTAAGAATAATTCTTAGGTGGACACAAGAATTTAGACACTATATATTATACATAAAAAGGACATTGAGATCAATAAGAATAAAACTAAGGCTATATTAGAAACCAAGTCTCCTTCGACCAACCAGGAACTACGGTCTTTATAGAAAAATATTAACTTTTTAATATGTTTTATCTCAAATTTAAGTGGTAAAACACAAGTTTTTTCGTCATTGCTTCAACAGAAGAAAGATGACAGTTTTAACTGAGGGCATGGGCATCAAAAGGCTTACGACGCAGTTAACGATTATTTAACAACAACTATGATTCTTTTACCTCCTATTAGAAATAAAAACATGAAATTGTATATTTCAGCATTCGATTCGACAATAGGTGGCATGTTAGCCCATGAGGATGATGTTATTACATTTTCTTGGAAACACGTGTTTTCAAAAATGTCAATATTCTCCTTCATGTTTTAAGTCGAAAATGACATTTTTTGGGGTAATTTGTTAGATTATATTTTCAAAGCGTTTATTTCGACGGGTAAGATATTAGTCGAAGAAAAAGCTTTGCAGACACAAGCTAAAGGGTGATTCATTTCGACAGTAAATTGGTAATCAATACCATGAATTTCTCTAAGTACAAGACAAAGTATGAAACTTTCGACGAGAAAAGTGCTTGGGTGATCAAAGCTACATAATTCTCTAAGTCCAAAGACTGGAGTTTGATCATTTCGACAACATTATGGGAAGGCTTTCGACATGGTTATTTTGACGGGGGAAATGGTGGCCAAAACTGCAAGATTTTCTAAATTCAGGATCAAAACACAATGGTTTCGACAGAAATATCTTTAACGAAGTTCAAATCCTCCCTAAAGAGGCAAGATTGAAAGTTCAGACACGTGGGAAACAAGTCAAAGTTGTCGAAAAGATGTAGTTTCTAGTTGTTGGTCTTTGCAGTTATTTTTCTTATGTATATATAGTAGTTTTTCATGGGAAAATGGGTGACAAATCATTTAGCAAAAGTTCTTAAAATTTAAAGTACGAACGTTTAGAGAAACAAGTGTCAAAATGTATGTGCATTGATTTATTGAACTATTTTCATTCAATGCAATGCAATTTACTTTTTTTTTTTTTTTAAGTTTCTTTGCCTTTAAAATTCTAAGTTTTTTACTGTTTTAATTTCAAACATCATTTCAGTTTATGTCGAAAGAGTTGTGAATTGATGAAAGCTTACTTGAAACAATTGGGAAATGAATTTGTCAAAAAAACTTGGAAAAAATATGGTTCAAAGAAGATGCATAATGAAAGGAAGAAGAGGAACATGCTCGTCATGGCTCTTATTGTTTCCTGTTTTGTTGCTAAGTTTTATAAATTCATCCAACTAAACGTATGTGTCAAATATTCTTTTAGGATTAACTTCACCTTTTTTTATTTTGTTTTCAACAATTGGATTAAATAAAAATGTTTAAAGACAAACGATTAAATGATGTTTATTGTAACGTGGATTAAAAGAAAAATTAAAACAAATTCAGCATGTTAATGTCACGTCATCATATATTTTTTTTTTGTATAAAAGAGGGCAAAAGGCCCATCACGTCGTCGTATTTTGGTGACTGATTTAAATAAAATTTAAAATATAAAGAATCCAAAATTTACAAAGGTGAAATCGATGTTTCTTTTTTACGAAGGCTATTTTGAGACCTCCACATATTTAAGGTATTAACCTTTATTTAAATAAACGATAACTACTAAAAGATAAATCCTTACTTGCCGAAAGACAAAAGTAGAGGAATAAGAACGCTCACGCTAGCTCTTTTGTCCATAATCAATGAGACCTTCTACAAAAAGTAAAGATCTTAGACTCAAGAACATTATTCAGAAGCTAGGTATGAAGAGAAATAGAAACCTTGCCAATGAAGAATATGAAATGAGATGGGCACAAGGCCCTACATTATTGACCATTTGAGAGTGATTCAAGATCAAGAGGAACATAAATTGTGATTTATAGAGGAGATTTGCGTAAAAAAATGGAGTAAATGAGGGTTAAATGATTTTGTCCAATTTAAATAGAAAACTATATTGTCGCTCTTTAGCGTGTACAAAAATATGTTTTCTCCATAATATGAAAAACACGGTGATCGTGCATGAATAGAATCTTTGCTCGCATACACAATCAAGACAAAGAAACTCTACATAGACGATGATCGAGTCTCACACGCAAACGGAGATGCGGTGATCGTGAATACACAATGAGTCAAGTCACTCTCATGACAAAGAAAGGAAATGGGATCTTTCAAAGGATTAAGATTTAAGATACATATAGCTGGATTATCTCTTGATTACTAATCCAAATTTATTCCAAAGTAACTCTATACGGCTAGGGGCAACATTTCTATGTGTGTATTTTAAGAATACATATAAAGAATAATTGGAGTGTAACATATATCATATCATGTCATTACAAGATTTGTACCAAAAGACTAAGTTAATCCTTCAACATATAAAGATCTTGTATTTTAAGAATACATATCTAACTCGTTTTTCTATTTTCCTTTTATTGAAATAAGTGATTTTCACATATATTTCATTTTATTTTGTGATTTCGTCGGCTTCGTGCGACGTTGGTTGTCCGTCGTCTTTGTGCGACGTTGTTTGTTTTTCTTGTTTCTCTCATGTATTTGATCGCTTCAGATTGTCAGATCAGCTTCGATCCAGTGCAGATCCAATCAATGACTTTGACGTCATCCACGTTGCATATTCGAAAACATGATTATTCTGGAGATTTAAATATAGTAATATGTGTAGGCATTTGTACTTTGTCGTTTTATGCTATTAACATGGATGTTGTGAGTCTGTTCACAAATTCATCCTTTTTGTTTTTAGCGAATTTGCATTATGTCGATGTACTCTTTCAATTTGAATGAATGAATATCTTTTATTTTGTCAAAAAAATAAAGATTTGTACCAAAAATCATATCACAATATTACGAGATTTGTACCAAAAACATGATATGATAAAGTAATATTGTTTATGTTGATCATTCACATGATACAATAATTATTTATCATGTTTATATCATATCTTATCATCATTATACTTTATATTCTCTCAAAAAAAAAATGATTATACTTTATATCATATCATGTCTTCATGATATGATGCGTACCAAAGAGATCATAAACAAATTTGTTGCTTTTCTTTATTTTTTTGTGGTGGCCGAGATTTAAACTTGAACCTTACATATATTATGCATTGTCCCAACCAACTGAGTTAAACTCCCGATGACCAACTTTTCTTTATCTAAGTTAATTAAAAGCTTCTCAACTACATAACTTTATATAATTATAAAAATTTAGTTATTAAAACTACATTTAATCATATACAATGTCGTTTAAACCTTGTCAAAAAAAAATTATCGTGTAAATATTTTTTACACATCCAATCAAGAGATTATAACAAGAAAGATAAAGAAAAAATTATTCAATACATACGATTTTCAGATGGACAGAATCTAACAAATTAATTTGGCTATAATAATAAATTGACCTACTAGACCATTTAGAGATCTGTACCTCAAAAGAAATATTGTGTTGATATATTTTTTTTTATTGAATTTAATACCATTTATTAGATTAAAATGTATGTAGATGCAAAGGCAGCCCGGATACATCTTGTTGAACAAAGAACCAAAATTTCATTTGTTTAGTACATGGTTGAGATTTTCGTATATGTTTACATTTAAGGAATGGTTATTAAAGAATGAAATCGATAGCCAAAAAGGAGGTCCAGTAGGGGACCTCTTAAATACATTTAAAAATGGTATGTTATTATTATATTTGACTGAAATTATATAACTTTTTAGGACGGATACAAGCCGAACCTAGTGTTTTAGTGAGAGAAACTCAATTTTTCTCTAGGTTTCTTTATGAGTGGTTTTAGATTATTTTTTGATTTAAAGTCACCGCTCTGCATCTTTTTTCCTTTTTTTTGAATCTAAATAAATGATAAATAAGTTTTATATCCCTTATTTTTCCTATTTAAATACATATTTTTTGACAAAGATATATCTCTATTAACCAATACCATTCACAAAAATTAATTTTTACATATAATATTATATAAAAAAATAGTAAATATACATACAAATAGTTAGTCCCCGTGAGCTTAGTTTAGTTGATAGAAAAATTATATAATATATGCAAGGGTCGGAGTTCGAACCCCGAACATCCATTCATTCACCTTATAAAGGTGAATTTCTATTAACTATACTACTTGACCGAAAAACATATTTACAAATATTTGATGAATTAACATTTAAAAAAATAATACACGATTAAAATTTACTTTCATCTATGACATTACTCTCAATTATGATTAAAAATATCTAACACGTCTTAGATATGATTTGGTGGGTTGGATAATTGCAGCTTCAATGGAAAAATGTATACTTTGGTGACACAATCCAAAGTCTTTTAGTTTTAAATTGACACACTCAAGTTTGTTATATCGGATGTAGGGAAAACGATAAGTGCAAATTGACTTGTTAATTATAAGCTCTCTACGAGTTTCTTTAGTTTTTCTATGTGGAGTCTTCTCCTAATGAGCTTCATCATTTAACTTTTGAGGATTTATACGAGGCTTTTATACCTATAAGTATTTGGCTAATTGCTTTTGTTTCTTTTCCTTTCATTTGGGCTTAGACCCTCATGAATTTAGATCCTCTCCAACCATTTTTCTCATGTTGTTTGTCCTACTGTAATTTAAGTCATTCA
>Ga0209282_1000940_pt1 | contig 15237 bp, 10 predicted proteins | sample Mtrugardesep15_FD_187529 | JGI IMG/M metagenome (GOLD analysis project Ga0209282, IMG submission 187529) | Root nodule microbial communities of legume samples collected from California, USA - M. trunc garden sep15 (SPAdes) (version 2) | ecosystem: Host-associated > Plants > Roots > Nodule...
ACAAAAACCTCTATTTTTCAACTAAACACCTACTTCCCTTGGGGTTAACGCAGTTAGTTATATGTTAATTTTGGATTTATACTTTTATGGCTTGGCAATTGTCATGCAACTTTCCTTCTTCATTTACTAGCTACTACTGTTGCCTTGCTCTATTTTATATCTAATGGCTTTTCTTCTTCAGTGCAGGGTTCGCATGGACTATTGTAGTTGGCTTAGCTCAATTTTAGACGTCTCAATTGATCACTCTTCTGTTCGATTAACATTTGGAATTTGCAATAACAATTGGAGTCATCATATTCTTGTAGTTTTAGGCCCTTTTAGCTTCAACAATTATCAATACTGAGTTACATGATTTTGTAGAAGTTTGTGTGATTCTAAAACAAAGTTTTCATTGTTAGATAGCTTATAGCTAGCTATAAGGTCGCATGTGTCTATTTGGTAACAATCATTTTCTCTTGAGTTTATAACATTCTTTCCTGAGATTATAACATTATTGTTGTTAGATAATAAAGTATTGAGTTTAAGTTATTGAACTTTTATATTAGTAAGTTAGAGTCCACTAGATTTTATTATATATTCTCTTATGTTAAGCAATTGATATTCTATAAAACTCTGACCGTCTTTATTGTTCTTATACTCTATTTTGTATTTGTTTTGTCAACATGGAATCAGAGCATGGTTTAATCCGTCGTGAATTATTAGTCGCTTCTGCTTTTGAGTTCCCAAAAATTTGGGAATGTTGTGTGATTGATTTGGTTTAATTTATAGTGTTGGTCTTTTGGAATTTTTGTTGGTCAAGTTTGGAAGTGTCTATGTGGCTTTTGTGTTTTGTGTGTCCTAAGTAAAAATCACAGTTTCGGTATTGGTCAAGTTTTGTGTTTTGTGCTTTGTGGCTATTGTATTTTTTGTGGCTATTGATCAAGTTTCGGTATTTGTTTTTGTGTCACTTTTGTTACTTGAAAGATTAGTTCTCTTTGTTTAATTTTTTGCTTTGATGGGCTATAATCTATGAAATCGGCAGCTGGGTTTTTGCTTATATTTTATGTTGCTATATGTTGGCACGTGACAACTATCGGAGGATTGACTTGTTGTGGCACCTATGGTGAAACCTTTGTTATAATATGATTGAGGTTGGTGATTTTTATTTTATTTTTTTTGGAAAAATTTATCGAGAGATAGTAATTTAATTTGATAGAAATCTAAAGCATACTGAGCATAACATTTCTTCAGCCATTCATAAATGTTCACAACCGTAAAACTAATGAAAACAAGCCAGCTTTGTCCCAAAACTGAAACTACAAAAATATAGGAAATAGGAACTAGAAAACATAACGAGTTAAAACTTGGATCAAGATCAAACGTCTGTAATGGTCACCTCAACCTCGACACCAGGTTCAATGGTGATAGAGGTAATCTGCTTAACAACGTATGGGGAACTGTAAAGGTCAATGACCCTTTTGTGCACACGGAGTTCAAATCTATCCCAAGTGTTGTTACCTTCACCACAAGGGGTCTTCCTAGTAGTAATGTGAAGAACCTTAGTAGGCATCCTGACAGGTCCCTTGACCCTAAGATGCTTGTCCTTAGAGATATCGATTGACTTTGTTGTAATTTACCTGGATGTTGATCTTTACGTGATTGTTTTGGCACGTCTTGTATTATAACAATTACGTTGTTCTTGGTAATATAATTCATTTTAGTTTCTTAAAAAAAAATTGAGACGAATGGAGTAAGAGCATCATTATCAATCTTTTTGTTGAGTTCTTACACGATAATCGAAATGCATGTCCAGAGTTCAATGGATAATTGATTAAGTGATGACCATGTGTGCGGAGAGATATCGTTCTTTTTGCTTTATACCCTGCAATGACATTTTTTTGCAATATTTATAAAGAAAATATCAACAAGTGTTTTTAGGGCATTGTCAAAGGCTTTAGACAACTAAAAAAGAAAGTTGTTTTAGCATAGAAAGTGATGTAATTATCACTTTAAGACTACTTTAACTTTTATTTTTAAAACTAAATTTTCTATTTGTGTTTTTTAAATAATATCATTAAGATATTGGTTAGCGACCAACCTATTTTAAATACTTCTATGTGCTTGGACAAATAAATGTGAGGTTTAATAAGCCACACCCCATCTTAATTATTTTTGATAGAATGTAGAATATTTTAAAAAAGTTATTCGGTTGTTTAAATAATTTAAAAAGTGAAGTAATAATTATAAGAAAAAGTAAATAAGTCTCACTAGAAAAACTTGTGTAATGATGGATGTAGATGCTCTAATCATGAATATTGTTTAGTAAGCAATAAAAAAAAACTATTCATGAAATAAACTTAATCATCTTGAGACATTTTCTTTATGGTGTGAATCATCATGAGACATGAATTCTAACTAAGGCTATGTTTAGTGAAAATAGCATATAGTTGATAATATACTTGATAGTTTTTAATTGATGGTTAATGACTTATAGCTGATAGTTTATAGTTGATGATTGATATTTGATAAATTAATTAAAGTGATAGACAAAATTAACGGTTCAGTTAGTTGATAAATATAAAATGACATTATTAATATTTTTGAAACAACATTTGAAAAATAAAGGTCAAATACCTCCCTGAGTCCTTTAAGTTATACGTTTGTTTTAGATATGTTCTTTAAGTTTTTAAGGTTTCAAATAGGTCCTTTAAGTTTCGAGTTTGTTTCAGATAGATCATTTAAGTTTCTAAAGTTTCAGATAGGTCCTTTAAGTTTCGTTTTGTTTTAGATAAGTCCTTTCTATTCAACTATTTCTCTATAAAAAAAAAGGGCCTATATGAAACAAACTCGAAACTTAAAGAACCTATCTGAAATATTAGAAACTTAAAGGACCTATCTGAAACAAACTCGAAATTTAAAAGATCTATCTGAAACATTAAAAACTTAAATGATCTATCTGAAACAAACATGAAACTCAAAGGACCTAGAGAAGTATTTGGCAAAAAATAAACTATAAACTCGTAAAATAAGTTATAAATTCGTGAGAGGATGATATTTATCAAACAAATTTTTTTTAGACAAACAAACTTATTCACAATAAACTAGAAGAAATAATATTTATACAACTATTTTATAATAATTTTTTGACAACTTTTTCTCTCATACTCACATTATACTTTTTCTTTCTTTATTTATTACTTTAATTTTCGCGTCAAATAACATCACTCATAAACTCTAGCTCCTTTTCTTTTACCAAAGATACCTCTATATCTTCTAAAAAAACTAATTAAATCAATTTTGATAGTTTTTGGTGGGCCCAGAAAGCAGTGGAGTACTACTCTCTCTGTTTGGGACAATGCTTCAACTGCCAAGCAAACGACTGAAACGAAGGATGTGTGAGGGGGTGCAATGCTTCAACTCATCAGTCACGTCGTGGTACCGAGTCACTCGTTTTCAATACATTCCGTAGCTGTCCCACCTTCACACCTTACCTCAACTGTATCACACCTTCCATATCTTTCTAAATTCCTAAATTTGATTTGTTAGTTCTACCCCTATTACATGCATTATTGGGTTACCCATCAACTTTTTAATCAATATATTAAAAATCGATATTATTTCCTAAAATTGGTAAATTTGTTTAGAAAAAATGACTTACTAAAATTGGTAGTTAGTTAAACACTATGAGAAATTGATAGTTAGTTCAAATTCTCTTTAATCATGATTTAACTTAAAATTTTATTTTTTTACTTAATTATTTGACTTTGGTGAAAAATATTCTAATAATTTTTTTTTTAAAATGTTAAAATAAAATATATTAATCAAACCAAATAAGTTCTTTCAACATAAGCTTTTGAGAAAAACTTAGTTAAAAAAAGTTTACATCTGCAAAATCAAAAAACATATTGAAAACAAGAGAAACAAACCGATGTCAAACACTGCAAAGGATTAAACCACCGATAGTGATAGTCGAAATGAAAGTTGCATATCTCGCATTCAGTCACTAGAAAGACTTAAGCTTAAATTTGTCTCATAAAGACTTCAAATTTTCCTCCTTATTATAAAAATTATGTTTGTTTGTTTCTTTTCAAATGACTCAAATGCTAAAAAGTCAAATAATGTTTGGGTCTAACAACGGATTTCATCATATTATTGTATAAAGAGATTTCGTTAAAATTATTGAAGATGACACAGGTGTTTCACGTGTTTTTCATTATTTTTGCCTCAGGTTAATGTGTTATTAATTTAACAAATATGATTCGTGTAAAATAAACTATGGTCTTGTTAACAAATGCCTTCGAAACATTCTTTAAACATTCTAAATTAAGTAATTATTGTTTAAAAATATCAAAGTTTTCAATTTTCAATACCCTTTATTATATTAACATTAACTTGCATAAAAAGTTACCATTTAAAATCATTAACTAGTGTCTCATTTTCCAATAAACTATCATATAGAACCGTTTTACAAATCGAACTCAATTTCATAAATCAAATTTTTCTCAATATTATTTTTTTCAGTATTGAATCTTAACAATGCGTATGGTTATAGTACAAGTTAGCTAAACTTAACCAACAAGAATCATCATCACATAAATGGAAGAAAATGGAAAAGAAAAAAAGTACCCAAAAACCTTGTCTTTTTCTGCATGGACGGCGCGTACATCCACACAAAAAACACCGCGCGTAAGTCCAAAAAGTATCACCGCCTCTGATCCTTCTAATTTCTTCTCCCTCCACCTTTTTTCTAAAAAATTCAAAATTAAAATACACACACACCAAAAATACATCACCTATAAAAAAGTGTATACTCTACGACAAAAAAAATCCCTCAAATTCCTCTTCATTGTTCATTCCATGCTCTACTTTCCCTTTCACCCTCTTCTTTCTAAATTTTTATTATAAATATCTGGGTCCCTTATTAATACACTCTTACTATATAAAAACCATATCAAAAAAACCTTATTCTAAATTCAAATTTCAAATCACTCTTTCAAATGGCTCATTCACTTTCTCCTCAGTTCTTAACAGAAGACGAAAAATCTTTCATTAATAAACTCTTCACAAACGACGCCGTTTCAAGTTCAGCCACTCTTTTTCCTTACGACGACGTTTCAATCTCCGAGTTAACTCGTCAAATGACTCACTCATCTCTCCACAACAAGGTAACCAAAAAAGCTCAACAAAAAAAAACTATAACACTCAATTTTTTTTTGTATAACTGTGTTTTTTTTTCTTCATAGGTTGTTTTTGAGAATGGAAGCTACGTGAGGAGTTCAAGTGGAAACGACACCGTTTTGAAGCAGGAATTGCGGAGAGCGAGGTTTGATCTGCTACATGCAGCTGCACGAGAAGATGTAAGGATTCATCAAGCTAAGTACGATGAAGAAGCTTTTTACGGTTTTACCCCTAAAAAGCATCATGGATTTCACACTCAGAATCATCATCATCAACATGCAATTTCTCAGCAACAGTTACAGTTTCAAATCGCTCAAGTAAAAATAAAAAACAAACTCAACATTTTTTTCTTCATTTTTTTTAATCGATTTTTAAGCTATTCAAATTAAGTTACTGATTTTGTTTTTTTTTTGTTTAGTTTGAGTTGTTGAAGAAACAGTGGTTGAAGCAACAAGAGGAATTTGCTCGTGCTATTTCGCAGAGAAGAAGTGGAAATTACCGAAATACCCCTGGAGGAAGAAGGAACAATGAAACTGTTTTTCAGAGTAATGTTGGTTTGTCTTCATCTGCATGGAATGGAAGCAACAATAACAACACCGGATTTATCGGAAACCCTAATTTGAGAAACGAAAGAAATGGTACTGGTGTTTTCTTGCCTCGTGTTGTTGATGCTACTGAACTAAGAAAAAATCCAGGTAAAAATTTAATTAACTAATTAATTAATGTTGATTATGTTATGTTATGTTACTGTAAATTCGTTAGTTAATTTTTTGTTTGTGTTTTTTGGAGGTGTAGGTAGTAAAAATGCGATGGTTCCGGAAAGAGTGGTTCATGCTTTGAACCGGAGGGTTGAGGAGGGTATGATTAGAAGTTACATGCAGCAGAAAAATCGTTTTTATGGGACTTCAAATTTTGAAAATGGTTAGTAATATATTTAATTAATTTGCATAAAGTATTTTTTTTTATTTATTTGGGTGTTTTGTGATTTTATAGTGATGTGTTTGTTGTATTTTAGGTGTTGGGAGTGATTATGGATTTTCTCAGCAAAAGCGGAACGTGAAGCAGCAGCTGACAGAGGTGAACCGTGAGATCCGGCTTCCTCAAGAATGGACTTATTGATGGGACCCGATGTTTTAAAAATTGGACCGGATCGGTTACATTACTTTGTCTAGATTCGACTATTTTAAAACAGTCGAATCATGATTAAGTATTTTCGCCGAGTTGTTATCTGGTTTGATTTTTAAAAAAGCATTGTTAAATGGAGGGAATTAAAGTGAAATATTTTAGGAAATAGTACAAGTAGTTAATATAGTGTAGATGATTAAGAAATATTAGGATTTTCCTTGAAGCAAGAAAAAATAGTACAACTTGTTTCTTGATTGGAAAAACAGGGGAGGGGCAATGGCTTATAAGATGTAGTTGAAGTAGAAAATAATTTTAGGGGTATTATGGGAAAAATAAAAGGAGAATTAAAATTGAGAAGTTGAAGAAGCACAAGGTTGGATATGATTTGGTGAGGATGTAATTACAGCTTGTATGGATCACGATGTAATCATTTCTGGGAAATTACATTACATGAATGTAAAGATCGTATTACAACCTGTCTAACCAACCAAAATTATGATAAATAAATGAATGTACATTTTGTTTCAATCATTGCATTTCTTAACCTTTTCTTAATTCTGTTATTTTGTTACAGTTTTTTTTTATGTATTCAAAAACAATAATGTCTGTTTATATTTTCTAGATTTTGTTTGAATTAATAGTACTATGTCTATCAGTGAAGTTTTTATATACTTTTCTTTTTCGATGATAAAGTTGTTAATACTACTTTATTTACCTCTTAATTAAACTTTTAGATTAATAGAGAGCTTATTATCTTAGAAATCAAAAGGTTAAAGATCAAGGAGTATCCCGTTTGGATTAGCTTGTTTGGATTAGTTTATTTTAGAGTTTATGTATAACAACTTATATAAATAAATAAGTTTTTATGTATTACTTATGAGTTTTTAAGGTAGTTTATGAGAAAACAAAAGATATAATTTTCATTAGTGATAACTTATAAATTAAAATGAAAATTTATTTATTCATATAAGTTATTTGAGGTATATCTATAACTCACTTAGTTTTATACTCTAGTTATTAATCAAATTTTAGTTATTTTGCTGACTATAGAAATAAGAAAAGCAAGTACTGAGAACCATTTTGATAGGTTGATCGCTCTCTTGCTTTTTCCAAATGGTAGCCTTTACTTAGGAAGTAAGTTTCTTTCAAAAATCGGTTAGTTGTAGGCCATGTAGGAATAGATTACAAGTGGGCCATCTTAGGTCTTAACACATGAAATTTGGATAGGGCATGATCTTTTTATTTATTTTTAAATAAAATAAAGGTTATGTTAACCGGTGCACGAGGTATTGGTTAAAGAAACCAAAAAAAAAAATTAAAATTAAAAAATATACTTTATTGACCTTTAATGAATTGACAACATAAATTCCAACGCAATTTATACTATATTTAGTTCTTAACTAATGCCCCTAGTTAACATTACCCATTATATAAAATGTACTTACATATGAAATAATTTAAGATCTTGTTTTCATTTATGGCAAAAAATCTCTTTCTTGCAACTCTCACAACTGAGAAGGGACATAAAAGTTTTTTCCAAAGGAAAGGTAGCTATCTATCTATCCATGTTGCTAATGCCTGCGCTGCGACTGTGTCCTCTGTTCTCAAGACAAAGACATATAGCCATTAGGGAAGGGGATACAAATAGTACATAGCAGGCAGCATAAATTAAAACTATGCCACATGCTCAATAATAATGATAATAGAGTTTTGCATCTACTTGTTAGTTTTTATATTTGGCTCATGTTTTCATTAAAAAATATAGTATTTAACTCGTATTTTAAAAGAAGGCTAAATATTATTTTTGGTCCTTTTAATTTGACATAATTATCAAGTTAGTTCTTTAAGTTTTAAAAGTTTCAATTAAGTCCTTTTAGTCGACAGAATTCCTAAGTTAATTCTTTAAGTTTCAAAAGTTTCAAATATGTCATTTTAGTTAATAAACTATTTTCACTGTTACCCCTGCTATCAGTCTCTGTTAAACGTAGCGTTTTGACACTCTGGAGCTTTTAAAAACAATGTTTTGATTTAAGTCAACAACTTAACGGTTACATCAACATCAATTAATTATTAACTGACAACAGAGGTAATAGTGAAATAGTTTATCAACTAAGATGACCTATTTGAAACTTAAAGAAATAACTTGAGAATTCTGTCAAACTAAAAGGGCCTAATTGAAATTTTTGAAACTTAAAGAACTAACTTGATAAATCTGTCAAACTAAAATGACCAAACGTGGTATTTGACCTTAAAAGAATATATGTAAGTTTGAATTTAACTGCATGAAAATATTAATAAGTAGTAATAACAGTTCTTTAAAATATAGAGACAACTCACACAGACTAGACTTATAGAGAAGCTGATAATTGTAAGTTTGAATTTGCAGAGTAGCACTTCGGTGCCTTTGTCTCTATCTCTCTCTTAACTAATAATTTTCTCTCATCAAAATATATTATTTTAATCATTCAATCATCACTATCTTTTATCTAAATTACACAAAGTCACCAAAGCCATCCAACACAAAGTCACTCCAGTGCCATCCAAATTTGCGTACCAACACTTACATTGACTATCATAAAGAAGCTAGTCATTGAAAGTTTGAACCTGCGTATCAACTCACTCAATTTTTTTCGAAGATCTTGAATGTAAAAATAATATCTTACAAACAACTGTCTTAAAGACATTGTTTAAAAAATCAATATAAAGAAAAAATTTATCTTGAAAATACACGTCACTATTTTTAAATGCTTAAACAATGTTCTAAAGACATTTGATAGCATTTTTAAAAAATAAATATGAATTCCTTATTTTAAAATTCATTAGTGTTCATTCCCAAAACATATCTTAAATATGAAGTAGTAGGAGGTTGATGGTTGTATTCACGAACGTTAAGGTTGATGGTTGAGAGGCTCAATGCTTTGGTGGATGTGTGTGGTGGAGGAGTGATGGCGAACGCTATGTGTGTAACGATGTGTCATGTTGAGTTTTGTATAAAGTGCATTTGACGATTCGTCATTCTTCATGCTTGTTGGGGGTAAAGAACTAATGATCTTTTATTTTCTCCCATTTAAAAATGAGTGAGTATACTTTTTCATCATTTAATTTGTATAGTTTGATCAATTTCATTCTCGGAGATTAATCGAAATGGTTATAACATTGAATTTTATAACGTTAAATTAATGCAAAAATTACTCCAAAAGTTCGTTATTTTATTTATTTCTTTATAACAATTGAGTCTTTTTTATTTTTTTCTGTTAAAATATTTTATCTTATTTATTTGTACACTTAGTCTTTTATCTTTTTTTGTCATACTCAAATTATTTATTAAAACGTGTAAAAGTTAGTCATTTATTATTATTTTTTTATAAAAAAAAGTGTTGAGGTGACTTCCCACATATGTTGTGCTAGACGGTGGTTGCGACTGGTTCTCTGAACTGGAACGTTGGAGTGTGTACATGTAGATACATCGACTCTCAAATCAAATTGAGTACTACTAGAAGCCCCGTTATATAGTGTGAAGTATCGTTAATCAAGTAAATAAAGTGTAAGTAAAATATTGTATCTATATGGATTGTCGTTTGATGTTACTTATTTGAGAACAATGAAAATAAAACAATAAAAGATAAAGGGCAAAAGGGGTTTTGCAGTTTGATTTGTTTGCAATTGAGCAAGATTTACCTGTTTTAATTGCATAATGTTAGCGGAACGGCGAAGCTAGCAATAATTTTATGAGATGGCCACCCGAAAGTAACCAAAGTCACAAACAATTATTACACCTAAAATCAAATTTGGGGTAGCCAAATATATATTATTAGGGGTAGCCAAACATAAAAATATACCTACTAACTCAATAAAATTTATTTTTTTGAGGTAGCCATAGCTACCCCTTTGTTGTACAAGCATTCGCCCCTGTTAGCGACGATTAAAATTCTTCGAATTTCCTCTATTTATTTGTTAGAATTACTTTACAGTCAAGTCTTATCAATTTTTATCATTTTCTATCTAAATGATGAGTTCACGGGATTTTATTACCTACCAGTTGTCAAACTGCCCTGCACCTGTAGGTGCACACTCCTACGCACACGTGACATCTCACCTAAGTGAGTGACATGTCACATTAGTAATTTTTAAATTAAAACAAATAAAAAATTACAAAAAAAAAAGAAAAAGAAAAAATGAAAGTTCAAGGTAACCAAAGTATATACACATTTCCCCTCTTGCTTGCAAATCAATTTGATTTCAACAACTTCAACACTTTCTGCATGAATTTGATTTCGACATTTTCTCAATTTTCCCAATCAAATTCAAATCAATCCCTAATCTCTCCAACTCATTACTCCCAAATTTGTTAGGCACTGAGGTAGCTTGGGCGGAGCTACATCAGATTGGTGGTGATGTTAAGGAGCTTAGTCATGATGGCTGATTTGAAACGAATGCCGGCTCTAATGGCTGATGTTGATGCTTGGAAACAGGAATTACAACGTTCAAGGTAATACAACTACTCCAGTTTCATGCTTTACAACGATTGTGCATAGGTTTGATTTAGAATCGATCGATTAAGAGAAGCTTCATATCAATTTCATCAATAATCAAGCAAATTAGGGTTATTTGATACGATGAAGACAGTGTTGAGAAAGAGGATGATGATAATTAGAGGCAAAAAAATGCACGTGCCATTCCAATATTAATTTGGCTTATCATTTTTTTAATTCAGCAAATAATACACGTGGCATTTTTTTAATAAGTAATTACATGCGTGTCATGCCACTCAGTGATGACTTGTCAAAATTGAACAAAAGGGTTAATATTGGAAAGGGGGTAAGACATAGGGACTACATTTGTCATTTTTTTTCCTTAGAGGGCCAAAATTGCAACATTGAACAAGTTAGGGGGCCGAAAGGACACTTAAGCCTATCTTATTATTACGCATATTTGTATTGCTAGGTAGCACGTGCACTTTTGATGGAATGTGTGTCTAGTGTCTGACACTAACACATGTGATTACGTTCAATTAATTAATTAATTAATTAATTATTTTTTCATTTCACCGGTGTCAACGTGTAAGTATCATGTTATGTTGGTGTCGGTCTTTGTGTCTGTGTCTATGAAGCCCCGATACCGATACGAGAAATTTTTCAAAATTCCTGATATGATACGGCTTCGATACGTTATCAAAACAATAAATTTAAAATTAATCGTATAAGTGCACAATGTATAAAAATAACTAAAAATGATAATAAAAAAAGATTCACATTAGTAAAAATAATCAACACAAGTGGCAATTACATATTTTTTCCGCATAAATTTGAATAAAGCTAAACATGATTAGTATCATACAAAAAAACATCATTAGCACATATTTTTTCCCAATTGGAGAGAAGAGAAGAAGATAATAAAGGAGAAGAACAGAAGAAACATAACATTAGAGATAAGAGAAACAAAATAGAACACACCGGAGGAGGGGCAATAACTGATGCAGATACTGAGGCAATCGGTGGTAATGGTTAGAAGAGGAAATAGCTATTGCTCGGAATTGATGAGAAACCCTATTTTTTAGGGGTTAGAAGAGACAATCTGTTTTTGATAGCATTGCCCGTCTTTATGTATTTTTGTTTCTTATTATTTTTTAAAAGGAAATATATAAGACAGAAGTATCGGTGTCAGAGTAAAAGTTAGCCGTATCGGAGTATAAGTTAGCCGTATCCGACACATATCAGTCATTTTTTTCAAAAAAATAAATATTAATTGCCCGATACTTCTCCGATACGCGTATCGGTGTCGGATACGTGACACGATGCTTCACCATTTTTGGAGTATCGGGGCTTCAGACAGAGGTCTGTGCTAATGCTTTATAGATGTATTGTTCTTTTTTAAATATCTATATACCAGCAGCAATTTAACAAACCTTTTTCAATTCACCATTCTAATACACGTATTTGCTAATTAAGATACTTGGTTTGTGGTTTTCAGGTCACGTTCTGATATTCAAAATCTTACCCGTGTTACTTGCCACTCGGTTTGTAACAAATCTACATCTCAGGCATCCTTATTTTTGTGTCCTGGCTCGACGAATAGAAGAGTTGGCAGCAAAAACTTAGTTTGCCAGTCATTTTATTATGTAGATGCAAGCACTTATAACGGGCTTACTGTAGAATCTCCTACTCATGCTGCCGAAGAAAAAGTGGGTGTGTTGCTTCTCAACCTAGGTGGACCGGAGACGCTGGACGATGTTCAACCTTTCCTGTTTAATCTTTTTGCAGATCCTGTATGTTAGTTGTTTTTGCACTTCTAATATTACTTATTATTACGCATTCATATAATTTTTATGCTAATTGTTTGGAGCAGAGGTGCTTTGGTGAGTATCAGTTGCCCCCTTTCTGATTAGTAGGAGGCTATCTATAGAAATTTGATCACTCAACTGTCTGTTCTGATATTGTATCTGGATTCTTGGTTTGTTGGTTGTAACTTGTAAGCTTGTGCCTAGGTTCCTAATTGAGGCTCAGGCAATGTTGTGTTTGTACTGGACTTAATGGTTGTAATATTGGCTTGGATCCCGGAAAACAATTTAAGTAAACAAGAGTGCTGCCATAATTTGGGAGGATGATACTGTCAATGATGAGTTTCGGTAGGTCATGTCAAGGCAGGAGCAGGATTTTCGCAAATGGTAAGAATTGCTTCTCATGTGAGGACGGGTGACGGACTAGTCATGCGAGATGCTTGGGACAAACATTACTAAAACCAAATATATATGCGATGTTATATAGGAAGGAATTAGGGTGGTTTGCTTGCTGTATATGTGGTAAATGGTTCAATTCCAAAGTGGTGTAGAACCCACTAGGATATACCTTGGAATCTTCATTGAAAATTGTTAAAATTCTGGAAATGCTAGATATATGTTTTGGCCAAGTTTGGTGCTATTCTGCCTGCGTTAGAATATTGTATGATGGAATACATGGTTGTGCTAGGACACTAATTATTTTTCTGCCACAGTCATGTGATTTCAATTTCTTGGTGGGTAATGCAAGTTGTTTGGGTTCTAACAGTAGAAGCTGGGGGTTGGGCATGTTAGTGATGTTTTGGAGAGATTGGGGAATCAATTTATTGTATTTTATTGATTGATCACTGGGTACATCCTGTGCTAGTGGTCTATCTTCTCTTTGGAGCATTAATATTATCTTTTGTCTTTGCCAAAAAAAAATAAAATATTTGTATGCTAATATGTTTCTTGTATTGATATAGGATATCATTCGGCTCCCAAGGTTGTTTCGGTTTCTCCAGCAACCACTGGCAAAACTGATATCTATGCTCCGGGCTCCTAAATCCAAGGAAGCATATGCTTCTATTGGAGGTGGCTCTCCTTTACGCAAAATTACAGATGACCAGGTGCAGTTCAATTTTTTTGATTTGTGCCTTTCTTATTTTTGTTTTCCCATTATATGTTGTTTCGCTATGTAGCACTGGCACTCTAGATTAAAGGCATGTCCGGTGTTTGACACCGACATACATGATTACATTCAAATTACTTCCATTGTTTAAAATAATTATCAGTGTTTATGTTTTAGTGTCCTGTCTGGTGTAGGTCTCTGTGTCAGTGCCTCATAGCTGTTGGTGTTTCTATTTCTCTTCAAGAGGAACACTTTGTGGCCTTTTCTAGTTATTTTCAATTAAAAAACAAAAACCAGTGTTACGGTTTAGAATGGAAATAACATCTTTTATGGGTTCTGATGATCATGCAGGCACTTGCACTTAAAAGGGCTTTGGAAGCAAAGGGCCTCTCTTCAAATATCTATGTTGGGATGCGGTACTGGTACCCATTCACTGAAGAAGCAATTCAACAAGTAAGTCCTATACATTTTATATCAAAATGTGACTGTTTTATACTATTCTCATCACACACACGTTACCACTTATTTAAGTTATTGATACAGGTGACTCTTCATTTTTAAATTATTTATTCTGAGCTCCATTTTGTCACCTTAAATTTGGGTCTCTAGTGAACAGCTTGTCTTGTGTGATAGATTAAGAAGGATGGAATAACAAGGCTCGTGGTGTTACCCCTTTATCCCCAGTTTTCTATATCCACTACTGGGTCAAGCATCAGTGTTCTGGAGCAAACGTTCAGGTACTATGTAGTGGCACTTCATGAATACCCTTGCATGATATAGAGAAATATTTTTTTTTTGAAGAAGCAGTTTAGAGATTATTATTAACTGATATTATTTAATTTTCAGGGAAGATGCTTATTTGTCTAGGCTTCCTGTTTCCATTATAAACTCTTGGTATCAAAGAGAAGGTTATATTAAGTCAATGGCTGACTTAATTGAGAAAGAACTCGAGAGTTTTTCTGAGCCAAAGGAGGTGAGTTTTATTCTTGTATTGAATACGTTTTTTTTTTAAATTCGGTATGCGTCCCAAAAACCGATTAATCTGATGGCTCCAATCCCACTGTCCACTCGTATGGAACTCTTGTATTGAATAGGTTGAACATGGTTATTGTAACCTATTATTTTTATTTTTCTGAGCCTGTTAGTAGGGCTTACAAAATTTAAAGGTTATATGATGTATTTTACTCCAATCTGAACCATGGCATACCAATTTTTTTTCTTTCTATTTTTCAGGCAATGATATTTTTTAGTGCCCATGGTGTTCCTGTCAGTTATGTTGAGAACGCTGGGGATCCATACCGAGATCAAATGGAGGAGTGCATCTTCTTGATCATGCAGGAGTTGAAGGCTAGAGGAATTAGTAATGAGCACACTCTTGCTTATCAGGTTTGTTTTGAACTCTTTCAACTTGCTTTTCTACCATCTTCTATTTGAGCTTGAGCAGAGCAGGAGATGTACCGTTCAAGTAATAGCTCGTTTTTATTCTTGCTTTCCTTGGGTTATCTTTTCCCTGTATCTGACATTTTTATTGGATGGATTGCCAGAGTCGAGTGGGCCCTGTACAGTGGTT
>Ga0209282_1000941_pt1 | contig 15232 bp, 7 predicted proteins | sample Mtrugardesep15_FD_187529 | JGI IMG/M metagenome (GOLD analysis project Ga0209282, IMG submission 187529) | Root nodule microbial communities of legume samples collected from California, USA - M. trunc garden sep15 (SPAdes) (version 2) | ecosystem: Host-associated > Plants > Roots > Nodule...
AATATTAAAAAAAAAAAAAAAAAAAAAAAAAACTATTAGTTGTGTCATCCAATAATTTTCAACACAAAAAAAAATAAAAAATCCAACTTTTAACTCTTAAGGTAGATTTTATGCCTTTTGTTGAAATTACATACCTTAGAAGGATACAATACAGTTGTAAGTTGTCTCCAACCCCCCATTCAATTCTTCATCGTCTCTCCAAGCATGACTATATCACCTGCAAAAATGATACATCTTGGTGCTTGTTTCTTAATGTGTTCATAAGTATATCCAGAGAACTAACGTATAAAGATATGGGATTAAGATTGATTTTTAGTACAATTCTATTGTTATAGAAAAATTATCAACTCTAACCTTATTTGAAGAGTTTGAAGCTTATTAAACGGCTTTGACCTTAACCAAGGTTGGCCCTACTTTGAATAGCCACCATGGTCAAGTCTTTCATACACCATTCCTTTTGCATACACACATAGTTGTTTGTGCATGGTGGGTAAGTGACATGCCAAGCAACGGAATGCCACAAGTATGTAGTGATATCGTATATACCCTAATGTTGACAGAAAGAATCCACCTGTTCGTGTATAATAGATAGATTATGCATTAGAAGACGGGAAAATAGGGCAGTTCAGACGTTAAATCAAATCAGTTACTTTTTTTCATTTTTTTAGGAATCAGATACTCTGTTGGTACTATTTTTTGGTTGTGTTTGGTAATAAAAAAAAAACTACCCACAATCATATATAACTACCCACTTTTAGTGAGAAAAAAAAATAACTACATGTTGCACGTTATTACCTTGGTATATTTTTCTTATTACCTCATGTTGTAGTTTTTAATATTTTTCTTGCTCTTAATTCATGTAATAAAATTATAATTTAAAATAAAATATACAATAAATAGAGAAGCAAATGTTTAGTAAAAAAAATGTTAATTGAATTCATAAAACACATTTATCATTTTCGGGATGAAAGTAATTTAAAATAAATTTAAATATTTAAAAAGAAAAAAATTAAGTAATTTTTTTATGTATATATTTTATAAAAAATAATCATGTCCTTTTATGTCATTTTATACTTATCAGCCACTTCAACAACTAATTTTATCAAACACATTATTTTTAATAAGCAAGTTTTTCAGCTATAAGTTATCAGCTATCAGTTATCAGCTATAAGCTAGCTTTTCAGCTATCAATTAGTTTATAGCTTCTTTTTACCAAACAGCGCTTGTTTTTCATATTTTTAAAAAAAGTTTGGAAATAATTCTTTTATAGTGCAAACTGAATTTTAGTTATATGCATAGAGAGGAGGCACCAAATCACATCAAATATAGACCGCTCAATATAGTTTTATCAATATATCATATAAATCAACTATTTATTTTTTTAGTGTCTGGGGTTCGAACTCGGACCTTGCATATATTATGCATTGTCCTTTACCAACTGAGTTAACCTCACGGGGACATATAGATCAACTATTTGACAATATGTCAATTGATTTTAGATTTTTGAAAAAATTTAAATAGATAATTTATTTGATATAAACCTACAATCTATTAGCTAAATTCAAAACAAAAAAAATATTGAGTAGAACGATATTGAGCAATATAATATTATATCAGTTAAAATTTGCATGAACCCCAACAAATCACGTGGGTTCTATATAAATGTTGTAAGACCTTTATGAATTTTTACCATTAAAAAAAGAAAAATGCTAACAAGTATTTTTGGGACACTTGTTTAGAAGTCCAAATAAAAAAAAAATTATCGGAACTTGTGTTTTCACCACATTGAAAATTTAAAATGAACCATTTTTCCATGAAATTCATAAATCATTTCTCTTTTGAATCCTTAACTAAGAGCACTTATTTGCATAACCTTTAAAAAAAAGGTTGAAGTTTTGTGTCAGAGTGTGTTACTAGCATTGTTAAAAAATTATGTATATATAATCAAATTTATTTTAAAAATAAATCTGATCCAATTCAAAAAAATTCAGCTTGGATTTCATAAGGTTTTTTGTTTTGATTATTGAATATAATGTTTCATTTATATTAATTTTAGGAGAATATATTTGTGAGGTTAAATATGTTTTTTGTTTATATCAAATAATGATATTTAAATTTCCAAACAATTTGTTCCAATATTTTTACTATTAATGTTAGATTGTTCATTAGTATGTTCTTAATTAAAATGCAACCTAGCTAAAAACAAATGTGCTTGGACGCACAATTTTCGGTATAAAACATTAGAGAAATTATATTTGCGCAACCACAACTTTATTTTTCATACTTACATTATGTTCTTGTTATCTCTCTTCTTTTTTCTCTCTCTATTTTTTTTACCAATGAAAAGAGAATAAAAAAAATGTCACTAAAATTGTCTCAATTGGTTGTTCAAACATACATCACTACTCAAAAGATTAAGATTTTTTTTGGTGATCACTTTAAGATTATTTCTAGTCTTTAAGATTGTATAAAACTTTACATCTTAACTTTAATAAAACATTTAAATCAATATAAAAATACAATATGAATTATTATATTTTTATTTTAAATTTAAAAAAGGTTAAAGAAGTAATAGGATTAATTAACATAATAAGGGTATCTTGAGAAGAAAATATTAATATATATATAGTTTTTTTTAAACATAAAAAAAAAAAAGGTTACTGGATAGTGTACTAAATTTGTTTATCAAACACTACTTCTCTTGTGATTATACAAACTTATAAGTTAATTTAATAAAATCTAATTTCTTGTCTTTAGTACTTTACTAAAGACAAGAAATTAGATTTTATTAAATTAACTTATAATAATAATAATAATAATAAATAAAATTTCTTATAAGACCAAACTTATAAGTTAATTTAATAAAATTTCTTATAAGACTCTTTACCAAACATAGAGGCTTTGGTATATACTTGGTAATAATAATAAATAAAATAAAAATATATTTGGTACTAGTAATTGTTTTGAAGGGGAAAAAGATTGCAAGTCATTATTAAAAATAATTGGAATTCAAGAAATCGTCAACTCTAAGAGGAGTAGGTGGTTTCACACCCACTGTCAAGTCTATATTATCATTGTAGTCCTTCCCCACTCCACCAACCATATGAAAACAGTAACAACTATGGTGTTTAATTTTGAAACAAATCATTTTTATTAGATTGCAAAGTGCTTTTCTTAGCCAATAATTACACAGTTGCATGCCAATTCCCCTTAACTAATTAATTTCTTAATGTTTAATTTCATCAATTGCGGTTAAGGGCATCACATGGACCACACTAAAATGCCACTCCCTACAAAGACACTCTTCACCTATGACACTTTAGAACATAGCATAGCATAGCCTTTTCTTTTCCTACAATCCACAACACTTTGAAAGTTCATACTGTATAGGTTTATTCCCTTAAAAAATTGTTATAGTTAATTAAGGGTATTCAACTTAATTAGCATATCACACTGTTATGATTTAGTGGTCCAACAGATTCTAATTTGATAATATTTTATTAAAAGGGTTTCATTTTCTAAATTGAATGATGCTTTGTACTAATTTAATTATTTTTTTGAAGAGGCTGTACTAATTTAATTATATAAAAATACTAATTTAATTTGAAGAATAAAGCAAGAGATATATTAGGTTTATTTTTGTACAAGAAATTTATTAGTTTTTGTAAGGAATAATAAAAGGGAAAGAATGTCATAATGGTTGATTGCAAAAATTAAAAAACATAAGAGAGACAAATTAACAAAGTGAAAAGTAAATGACAATTTTGGACTTTGAATCGAACGTTATTGTTTTGCTTTTTCACTTACCTTTATTAGATTCGAGATAATGTGAGAATCCCTATATAAAGCTGTTTTTTTTACCCCTCATAGTATGAGATATATAGCCTTTTGTCTTAGAAACTAAAGATCAAACAACTTGAGACATTTAAAGTTAAAAGATTAAATTTCTCCTGAACTCTATTTCATTAAAGAGGATGAGACATAACATAATGAGAAAGAAAAAAAGTTAGGGCAAAACATGAATGAAACAAAAGAAAAACATAGTAAAAGGGTTTAATATATACTATTGAACTGATTTGGGAATGAAGGTTATATCATGACTAATATTCAGCATATTGTTTGAAACAAAACATATTTGCATTTTTTTTTCTTAAATATTATTCATGTTGTTCTTAATAATTATTATGATATTTGAAATGAATAACAACACGACAAACACACAAAAAAAATGAACTTAATTTTTGTTGTACTTGTACAAGACTTTCAAATAATTCAAGGACAAGCTCTTGGGTTGAAGCCAACCAATTTGACATCAAGAATTTAGAGAATCCATGAAGAGATATTTTGTCCACATCTTTGGGGACCATGCTATACATTTCAACTTTTTTTCCATTAACCCCATCATTTGACCTCTTTTTGGCTGCCTCTATAGCCTCTACCAATTTTACTAGAAATTTAATTTGAGAAATTAAGTTGTGAGACTATCAAGTAAAATCATTTTTTAACATTCTAAGGAATAAAACAAAAAAGGAATCTCATTAGATTAACATAGCTACTTTTTGACTATTGCTCCCACGCATATGTGATGCATGAAGAAGATAGTGTTAATTTCAAGCAAAAGGGGCCCCATCACATATGAGAAAGTAAAAACTCTCTTTTCTCTTGCCATGAACAAGTATAGAAATTCAGCCTTTGCTTTCAACTTCATCTTCTTCTTCACACTCTTTAATTGCTTTTCTATCTTTTCCCATTTCACATACAAAATCATCATTAAATGGTACAAACTTGCAATTATCTTTAAATTTCACACAAATTGAAATCTCATATGATTAGGGTTTTCTTACAACTCATAGTTCAAAGGTATTACATCTAAATTAGCACTTATCTTTAAATTTCACAAAAATTGAAATCTCATATGATTAGGGTTTTCTTACAACTCATAGTTCAAAGGTATTACATCTAAATTAGATGACTCAAATTTTAAATTTAATAAGTAAAATATTAAAAGTAAATTCAAAATTGAAACTGTTCAATCTTAACCTAACGACTTTGATTTTAAACTTAAAAAAAAATTATATTGAAAAGCAAACTCAAGATTAAAATCGTCCAATCTTAATCCCAACAGCTGTAAATTATTGACTGACTGCATAAATATGTAAAATTTCTAGGGGAAAAGATTTGTATTTCTCACCCTCTCTTCTTTAATGATTTTGCATGAGGCACACTCCAAATCCAACCATAAAAGCAAATATAAAACCATGAAGAGTACTATAAAAACAAACAACAATAATAAATGGAGAAATATAAAATCATATAATACAATTGAAAAAGAAAAAGTAGTTAGATTATAAAAACTAATAAAAACAACAACATCAAATTAAAAAAAGAAAATGTAAACCCCCATCTTATTATCAGATGTAAACCCCCACACCATTAAATTCTCTAAAATTAAAATTAAACCCCATATTTTCTCAAAATTACATAATGAAACCATTTCCAATAACTCTATTGGAATTGAAATGAGTAGTTTCATACACAGGTAATTCTTCTCTATACCTTTCAATCCCAATTACTGATAAATTATCCAATTCAAACAAATCAGAACTAGCACAACTAGCTCCATCATCATCTTCATCATCTTCATCTTCAAATTGCATATTAAAATCAACTTCATTTTTTTTCTGATAATTCTTCAGCAAGTCTCTTGCTAACTCTTCAACCCTTAAACTCTCTTGCATCACATGCAACCTTAATTCTTCACTACTACTCTTTCCATCATAGATTGAACCTTTTTCACCTTCATGCAAATTCTTGTGTCCACATGGCCTACAATCTTCATCAACAATAACACTAACAGGACAAAACCTCACTGATCTTTTAGCACCTGATCTTGATGAAGGAGTTTTACTCAAACAAGACCTTGAAAAAGAAGAAACTGATGAACATGTTGAAGCTTGTGCTGATTTGACTTCCATAACAGAATTTGTAGTAGTTTTTGTAGCTGTTGATGATGGTATCTTTGGTTTTTTTGTATTTCCACTTGAAGTGAAAAGTGAATTTAAAAAGCTGGCAATTTTTGCACCAGGTGAAATAGGTTGCTTTGTTTTCTTCAAATCACCATACAAAATTCTCAAAGCTTTGTACTTTGTTTTACCTAAACCATTCTCATTCTTTGGTTTTTGAGTTTGAACAGAATGGTTATGGTTTCTACTATAACCATATTGAAATGAATCATTGTTTGGTTTTTCAGAAACACTTGTTCTAATTGGTTTTGGTTTTTGCAAGCCATAGAATGATTCTGAATCAGAAGATGAAAAACCACCAGCTGAACTTGATTCTGAAGAAGATGAACTTGAATGCATGGAGAGTGTATTTGAATTGCTTCTTGTTGTTCTTGTTTCAAATTCTGTCAAGGAGTTTCTTCCATTCTCAACCTTTCTTGCTTTTCTAAAGTTTGGTTTCTCAGCTTCAACACTTTTCATCTTCCTCATGGTTGTTGTTGTTGATGTTGTTTCTCTATAGAACATGAGTTTCTCTTCTTTTTCCTCTGTTTTATGATGTCCTTCGTCGATCGAGCGATAAATTACATCAAGAAGAGATGAAGAGAATGAAGGGTTTTCTCTTTGATGTAGTTTTCTATGATCTCTTGAAGGTTTATTCCATTTCTCCATTGTGTTATCTCTTTTTATATGAAAAAAGAAGCTATGAAGATGAAAGAGAATAAAGATGAGAAAAAACAGAGGAAACAGAGGAAAAAACAGAGGATTATGAATTGTATCAATTGCTTGGACTATGTTGTCTGCTTCAAATAGTACAAAAATAAAGCTTTAAGAGAGTGTGAGATAGGGTTTGTAAGAGAAAGAGAGAAAGTGGAAATTATGAAGAGAATGAAATGATTTTGAGACAGTAATGAAAGCCAAATTCCACGCCTAAGAGAAGAAGAGAAAACAATGGATGATTAGAGAGAGAGAGAGAGAGAGTTTTGGAGAGTGGTTTCTTTTGGATGTTCTTATAAGGGTTGTGAGAGGGTTATGGAAGTTGAGTTGGCCAGGCTGTCAATAATGATGTGGAATTTTTATTATATAAAAACAAATTGTGTTGCACGGACGTTTCTGATTGAAGGCGTGTCCCAGTGTCCTACACGTATCATGTTTGATATCGACACAACGCCAACATTTATAATTACATTGTATTATGTCTTTATTTAAAAAAAAAAAATTATCCATACATGTGTATATATATGTTTCATAAAAAATAAATAAAAATTTAATTATTAGTTTGATTATTCTATTCACCTTCTTATAAAATTTTCCTTCATCCCATGAATTGACATTAGATCCTTACTTTCTCTTTATATAAGAAAAGAAAGAAAATTGTATTGTTTTGTAGGACCATGCAAAGTAGGTTTTGATCCCAACACCACATACCTTATTTTGCTCTTGGTTTATAGATGCATTGATCTTGCAAACAAGATTCCTCTTCTGCTTTATAAACATTTTTTATATCTCTATCTTAAGAAAAAAAAATTGCTGATACTATCTAACCTAATTTGCAGTGACTGGAAATTAAAGTTGCAGTGCCAGGACGAAAGGACAAAAAACTTTAAATAATCTGTATCACAATAAAACATTTGATTGAGTTGAAACATGGTATTTGCGAAAACACAAGACAAAGTGGTAGAGAGGTAGACAAATACATTCCAATAATAGTGGTTGCGTCCGAGGGGCCATAATAGCATTGTATCGACGAACCAAGCATTTGTGTATAGTACACAAAATGTAACTTGTGTAACATAAACGTTGTTTAGTGATTGATATATGTATAAATAAGGATGGATCAGTAGAGTTTAACTTCTCCATAAAATTGTTGATTCGTTATTACTATATTATCTTTGCGTGATTCTTTTTTTTCGTATAGATTCTCTCCACTAAAAATAATCTTATTTATAGCAACAACGAATATCAAATATATATAAACACCTTTCTTATTGGAATTCGGATTTTGGTACGTTACACAGTGGGATTTTAACCCCTTCTTGGTACTTTGTCTCATTCTTTAATTTATGGCTTTTGTGGTTAAAGGATAGGGTTTACCTTTCGATTGGAAATGTGAATGGGAGCTATGAACATGAGAAGCACTTCCCTAAAAAAGTATACTCAGGTATTACTACTATACTCTACTGTATTGTGAATATATGAGACATTGCAATTATGCTACTATTTGTTACAGTCAATTAATGCGGCTACAGAACTAAAATTGGGGCTTTAAGGACACTTATTTTTCTGGATTCTAAATGCCCGTGCTACCTTCAACTTAATGCTGTTCAACTTTAGCCTATTTTAATCAATCAGCTGCATAAGCTATGGCCTATGAGCTACCAAAGAGACATACCTAACTTTTTTCTTACAATTTTATTAGTAGTGATTTTATTACTTCAATTATCCATATGCATCCCATAGCTCATAACATCTTCAACATAAAATATTTCTTTAGAAAAGAAATGTTATTACACTGTTACTAGTCTAAAGTTGGGTCGCGAGTGGTCCAGAAGATCATCATATTAAGTTTTGAATAATCAAAAAAGCGAGTTGAATGCCGCACTTTAACTCAAAACTTTAAAACATTAAGTTTATTGATTCTCTCACTTATAGAGTATTTAACGTCTACTTTTTCATCCAATGTTAGACATTTTACTCACACTTGATATACAAACATCTAATATAAAAAATTAGCACATTTGTTTACCATTAAATATAAAAACTTTTTGCAATTTTTTCTTGTTTCATTCTTTTAGGAGGAGGAGAAAATTCTTATAAAGAAATGGGGTCACTTGAAATAATGAGGGTTTGGTTCCAAGGCCTTAACTAACAGAGCATAAACTATAAAAGCAAGATTAGTACTAATCTCACCATTGCTCTTGTCATTTATAGAAGGCACAATAAATTGACAGTGCAAAAGAAATAGGAACACACTAATGCTTGTTCACTTGAAAAAATGGTCAAATTTGTACGTGTCCTCATCTTTGTGTGTCTATGCTTGTGGGGTCTATAGTGATGCAAGGGGAAGAGAGAGAGAGACTGAGATATGATTAGTGGGAGCATTGTGTGCTTATTTCCACAATCATTGCTCTCGTGGCTCTCCTAAACTTTATGAAGGGAGAGTGATTGAAACAAATTTGAAACTAAAAGAAATCTATTAGAGATTTTATTAACACTAAAGAAGGATTATGGCCAAAGTGTTAGGCCCTATTAAAGGATTAGATTCTCTACTGTCACAATTTTCTTCAAGCAGCCAATATATTAATGGTTGTATTAAGATTAAACAATTCAAATTTTAATGCAATTTTTTAATTTTTTAAATATAACATATAAAACTTGAAATTTTTTGTCAAAAAAAGTAAATATAAAACTTGAAATTTAGACCTTTTTTATGTTGATTTAACGTCTTCAATTCATTGAATGTGTGAACGTGTAATATCTAAATTTTTAGTAAGAGGAATGTTATGAATTCTCTATTTTCAACACTCTTTTCAGCATTCACGGTTTAATTGAATGAAATTATGTATGTCCCTCCTCTTTAGGTAGAACCCATTTTTAAAGTGTGAGACTCACCTTGATTTAAACCAATACGGAAATAAGTGTTTGAAAGAGTGTTGAAAAGATAGTCTTGCTAACACTATTATTCTAGTAAGATGAATGCTAGAAACACTCTATTTTCAACACTTTTTCTAACACTTACTCTTTTATTGGATGAAATTAATGTATGTCACATCACTTTAGTGTGTTAGTGTATTAGGTTTGTAAGAAGACAGAATGTACACGAGTATTTTAGTCTCAAATATAAGTAAAAATAACTGAAATAAAGATCATGTATAATGTATTTAGCCTAAAATTGATTCGGGTTGGATCCACTTTGTTGGGTTTTACCCGTTAGGGTTTATTCACATGGTTTGAATGACTCAGGTTTTATGTCCCCCAATTTTTATGTAATTTTTTCTCTTATTTTAATAATATATATGAGCAATTGGCAAATGATTAGAGTAGCGTACCAACGTACTAACTTAGTTGGACAATATTCTTTTTGTTGTCATTTTGTTCTTGTCTTATCAAAATAAAAATTAGTCTAAAATTTAAACCAAATACATCAACTTTATTTAAGCAATTTTTGCTTTTAATCTAAGATTTTTTATTCCATTATTTGTGTAAAATACTACGTACCAATAGATATTCACAAAGAAGTAGAGAAGAGGACAATGAGAAAGAGACTAGTGTTCCAATAAGAATTGACTGAAGTTAGGAATGCAAAAATTACAAACAGTGTAAATATAAAAGGCTAAAAGGACTAAACTAACCTTACTATAGTTTTAATAAAAAAAAACCTTAATAACATATTATCTAACAAAAAAAAACATATTTTGTGGTGAAGGTCTTTCATTGCTAGTCTACCGACCTCGAATAGGACGACAAGTAAACTAATCCAAAAAAGAAAACTCCTAAAAGAGGATTAGTGCATGAAAATGATCAGAATAAACAAAGTGATGAAAAGTTAGATATTAATTAAGTAGATAAGCTAGAAAAAGGCATCACACCAAATAAAAACAACGTGTGTGTATGTGTGATATGCATTCTTCTATACCAATCTTTATTATTTGGCCCCAAATTTGGTACCATCTCTTTCCTACTACCTTCCCTTAAGGCTCAAGAATATATTTCATAATGAAATGTACCAGCTAGGATGCTAATATAATAACACCTCCACTAAAGTGTCTTCTATTATAATTATACAAAAAAGCAACTAACAAAATACACAACGCATGTAACAATCATGGGATGTTATGATTAATACACGAGTCTCAACTCTCACGTCTCATGTGTAAGAAATTAATAATTTAATACGTACGAAGTACTTGGCTATAGTTAAAAAAAATGATTTTCAAATTACAAAAAAAATCGGCATATATAAAACAAATTGGAGATTCTACTATCATGTCACTCGTATGCATAATACTATACACCATTTATGAGAAATTGATTGTTAAATCGATGTGTAATCACTTCAAAATACTATCCTTAAGAATTAAGGATTTTATCCGTTAACTAATCAATAAGTTAGTTTATCATAAGAGTCTTTTTGCCTATAATTATCAGAGGACTTCATTGATATCATGATTGAGCTTATAAATAAATAAAAAATGATATCATATGTGATACAACTTATAACCAAATATTAGTGTTAGTTTTTTGAACGGGAATTTTGGAGGATATGATATTGAGAGTAAGATGCATATCATTGTATCTAAGATATCAATATTCACTGGATATAAAAAAATGTCAATATTCATATGATGATTGTTAGTCATATCAACTGAACATATCGGGATCGGTTTTGCTTTTCCCGACTCTAAACCTAATGGGGTTCGGGGATCAGGTATCCCCGTATCTGATTGAGTTCAGATATCCCCTCCCCATCACCGCATAAACTTGGACGATAGTTTTAAAAAATTTATTAGTTATACATATTGAGTGCTTTTCAAGTGTTTGGAGCAAAATATATCAAATTTTGTTTTGAATTTGGGTCAAAGAGCATTTGAGGCTCTCAGCTTGACTAGCTAAGCTAGATAATCATAAGATTTTGTTTTAATTTAATATAACGTTAATTATTGAATCTTCAATAATTGCAAGAAAAAAATTGAATCGTCAATGATAACATTAATGTTCTTTTGCTTTTGCCGTTAAATAGTTACTGCATAGAGGTAAACATATGAATGAAATACATAGAATAATAAAAAGTAAATAATATTATAGAAAAAATAAATATTTCTATTAAAAAATCATTTTTATGCATAAATAACCCTAAAACAAGTTACTTAACAAGACATATACGATTAAGATTCCATTTAAATCATGGCCAAAACCAATAAAGGGACCCAAAGCCCAGTCATATACCACATTTATATTGACAAGGTCTATATCTAGTTCCCCAATTAAGAAAAAGTCACTTGAATTGTGCCCCATGTTTCAATTGTCATCATCCTCCCTAAGAACGTATTGAAGTTTGATTCCTTGTGTACATAAGCTTAGTCTTCATCAATATCACCCCGTTTACGAATAGACACACCATTACTTGGGTATATGCTTTTTTTCAAGAGCAAATAAAAAGGAGTACTTTGAGGGTGAAGGAAATACATTCACACCATTAGTTGGGTATATGTTTTTTAAGAGGCCAAACGAAATATAAATATATAAAGAGAATAGACTAACTTAAGTACAAGATGTGCCTAAAAGTGGCTCAAACTAAGGTCACAAAAAAAAAAATAAGAAAGAAAAGAGCTCACATCGGTATTACAAATTATACAATCTTAAACAGGTGGAGTGATTCGTCCATGAGGCATGAAAAGCTAAACAAAAATTAGGTTTGTGAGCATCAACCACCATCACGAATGAAACTTCACTCTATCAAGCATCTGAGGGATGGATGTCTGCTTGTCCTGAAAAATCCTCATATGATGTTTCTTCCAAATGATCCAAATACATCTCAACCACATAACTTGGAAATAATGAAGAATTTCCTTATTGTAAAGGTGAGCGCTCCCAAACTGAATCGCATGCATGTCGATGTCAAAGTGAAACACACTAAAAATCTTCAACCAGTGCAAAGTGGACGACCATGCGCACTTAAAGAGATCCCACTCCATCTATTAATTGATTCATTCTTCCCGCAACCCCCATAGCAAAGCAAAGAACCTAAATGGAAAGCTCCACGTTGAACCAAATTGTCTTTTGTCAGAATCATTTTATTTAGTAATAGCAACGCGATGAAAGAAACTTTTTGAGACACTACTTTATTTCAAATGATGTCAGTGAAAGGAGAATTTACAAGTTGTTCGTCGTAGGTCATTACTTGGGTATATGTTGTATCATCAAACCGTTATAAGTTACAATTATGTTAATTTTATTTTTGACTAAATAATAATGTTTTGTTAAAGATACTTTAATAATCATGTCGTTAGTTAAAGGAAACACGATGTTATTTATCGGTTTTTTTAAAATAAAATTAAATAATCATGTTGTCTAGTTAGCAAAACTCACACATTTAGTTTAGAAAAGTGGAAAATCGTATGTGTTACAACATGCGTCTCAATATATCAAATGTCTCATAAGTCTTTTTAACAATAATTAAATATAATCCTAATATACTAACTATTAATTATGCATGATACATAATATACTAATAGATAAACACAATTAATTTGCTCCAAATTAACATAATTAGTCATTTATATTACATATATAAATATATATTTAATACCTCATTTAATTTGATCACTATTATATGTAAATATTCAATTTTTAAATTAATTTAATAAAAATTCATGTTTTCAGTTTATGATATAAATAAATATATCGGTTATTCAATGATTCTGAAAAATAAATATTAAATTAAGATGAGTAATATTTAGTAATATATATGATACACGTATCAGTTTAGCAAAATATGAACGATGTCATTTCACATAATGCTTTTGTTTTTACCTTTCCGAAACTTTTGTTTTTAGCATATCATCATCGAAGTAGTAATTGTCTGAAACATCTTTGTAGTTATGGAACCAATAGACCAACGCAAAACACACTTTGTCTTTGAAACGCAAAAGAAAGACCCAAACATGTGGTTCAAATATAAAGATAACTAATGGGAAATTACAAACACTTTGGGAAGTTGAAATAAAACGATATTGACAAGCATATTCTCATTCATATATTTGCATGTGTTTTGAAATAATTTTTCTAGCATTTGTTTTTCAGTGCTAGCTAGCTCACTACATATAAACACACACGTGTAAAATTAATCACAATTATAAAGAGTCGTATTGATTGATATATGAACGGTTAATTTGGTCTCTAGTTGGATGGTAGTTGTCGAGAATCCATATGAAGCATAAAAGATACCTATGTCAATTATGAAATCCATTTTCATGGATTCCCCGTTTCCATCATATACCAAATTCGTTTTCATAGGTTACATGTAAGATATATTAAAGAAAAAAAGGTTACACTAGTAAGATACTTGTATGATGCCCTAGATAAAGTTGCTAAAAATAGAAGAACACACACATGGGTAGAAGTTACAAGACTTGCTATGAACAATCATGCTGAGATATTGAACCAATTATTGTCTACCGCTTTGTTTATCAAAAAAGAAAGAAGAAATATCTTGTCTACCACTCACACACACAGCGAGGGGTGTTAAAACTCTCTTTGACACACTGCTCTTAATATTTTCCATTTTTATTGATCGAAATTGAAATGAGTTTTTGTTTGGGAAAAGGTCAAATTAAATTACTAAAACCACAACTTAAGTGCACAAGATATTTATAGGGAAAAAAAATTATTTAACCCTAGATTAAATAACGTCTAAAGTGACATTATAAATAAGGACAATTTTCACCCTACAAACCCGTTTTATAATTGTAAGATTTGTTGGACCACTCACGCTACCAGGTCTTCTGCTATCATGCAATCTGTTATCGGGTATTTTTCTATTATGCCATTTAGGTTAAGAGTCCTATATATTGCATCAGATAATTCCTAGAAATAGTTTATGAGGTAGATTTAGTGACAAATCAAATTCTAAAATAGTATCAGAGTCTAACAAATAACCTTTGGATTACCCGCTATTGAACCACTTGGGTTAAGAAATTCAGTCATGAGTGCGAGATGTGAGTTAAGAATTTCACATCCTATGAAATAAGACATGAAAATGACTTTATAATTAGGGACAATTCTCAATTTACAATATAACTTTGTATGGAATGAGTTATATCAAACCCAAATTATAAGACTATTAGACTTTTATATCCATCCCAAAATTGTGTTGTAAGGTGAGGATTACCACCACCTATAAACATGTGTCGTGTCTCATTTAATGTGGAACTCTAAACACACTCGAGTAATTTGATTATTCGAACTTGATAGTGGTTGTGATCATCGGGCCCACCACCACCCCCATGAATTCGGTCCAACCTGCGAGAAATGAACTATGGCTCAATCTCTGCCAGTTTTTTAAACGATTTGGTTGGATTTTGAGTTTTCGGGTTGATCAGGTCGGTAAATAAGTGTTGGTAAAACCAAAAATCTAGATGAAGATTAAGAAACCCAAAAATCCACATGTAATAAAAAAAAATCTAAACAATAAACCCCATGAGATAGAGATAAAGATTCAAGTAGTAGGAGAT
>Ga0209282_1000942_pt1 | contig 15229 bp, 7 predicted proteins | sample Mtrugardesep15_FD_187529 | JGI IMG/M metagenome (GOLD analysis project Ga0209282, IMG submission 187529) | Root nodule microbial communities of legume samples collected from California, USA - M. trunc garden sep15 (SPAdes) (version 2) | ecosystem: Host-associated > Plants > Roots > Nodule...
CAATAAAAAAACAATCAAACTCAAAAGGTAGTTGGATAATTGCTCGTTTCTTTTTAGAAACCTCAAAATTTCTCACCTTACTAAAAAAAATTGGTAAAAAATTACAATCGGTTGAATTTTACACACAAAAATGAGTTGAGATGAAGTGATTTGTGTTTGAATACATTCATGTAAAGGGAGATGAACTATAAATTTATGTGTAAAATTCAATTTTAGAATAAAAAGCTACAAATTCTAGCTTGAAGACAAATTAATTCTGGAGTCAAATCAATTATACTTGAAAGCAAACAGACATGTTATAATCTATTCTACATCTTCAAAATCAATTATAATTATCCTAAAAGTAGAACCACACATACAACTTAATGACCAGACACAAACATTTCTCGTCACCAAGTATAATGAAAAGTGATCTAGGACTTGATATTGGATAATCACATGTTTACTCATTCAAGTTGCTGACGTGACATTCATTGTACATAAAAAATAAAACATACTTTTTTTTTGGAAAAAATAAAACATATGTTTACATCTAAGTTATATTAGCATGCATAAACAATTGGTATATAGTAAATCAACATTTTAATTGGTATTGCAGTTTAATTTTTTAAATTGACTAACTTGGATAAATTTTAACTCAATATTAGAGCACTTAAATGAGATGGTAAGATATCTCATCCAAATTAACATAGGTAGATTTGAAACTTTTTAAGTTTATGAAAAGGAAACTATTTTTGTTATTATGATAAAAAATAACAAGACTAAATATGCAATAAAAAATATATTTTGTGCATAAATAGATTCGTATCAAGACTAAAGTTATTATTTTTAATAACAAAACTAAATATGCAATGAGAAACCAATATTATTATTGTTTAAATTTTAAATTGCTAGTGCTAAATTTTTAATTTCGATATACCTATATTATCGGTAGTTTGGTCGTGTGGAATTATACTTTAACTCAAAAGTAATCGAGAGTTTTTTGAACTACGTAGAAATTGAACAATTTAATAATGATGTCGGGAAAGATAAAAAGAATTATAGGTAGACTTGATTTTGAGTTTTTTTACCAAGCTTCTCACTCAACCTTTCTAAACATATAAGAAATGCTCAATTTTACTTCCACATCATGTAGACTCTAAAGAACATAACGTTTTAACTCAATCTTTCTCAACATACAAAAACTACTCAATTTAACATACAAAAAAGACTTATTTTCCTTCCACGAGGTATATAGACTAGATATGACAAAATGAACAAAATGATTTCTAATGCAGGTCATTGTTCCAATACTGATTTCAGTGGAAAATATTATATTGAAGATTTTAAACTCGCAAGGAATGATGAGTTTAAGATTAGAGAAGCATTGTTTAAATATCCAGTAGCATCTACATCAGCAATTACCAGTGAGATTTGTTTGAATGAGATTGAAGAGAGAATTGTGTTTTGGTGTTTTCAACAAAAGTGTTAGTTAATCGTAGTTATGTTTACAGGATTAGAGATGATATTTGTTTATAGTTCCAATTACAATCTTAAACATATTTTATGTTTGTTGTTGTTGTTGATGTTGCTTGTTACCACATTAAACTTTTCGTACAACACATACCAATCGTTTTGCACGTAAACGGCTGAAGGAAAAATCTAAATTGAGTGAAGGTAATATACACATCAAGGATGTGTTTGAGGATGGATATGTGTTATTGTAAGGAAGTATGTATTTTGTATTATATCGTAGTGCTTTCTAATGTGGATTATTGGAACACAATTCTAATACTTGATTTCAGTAGCAAATATTATATTGAAGATTTTAAGCTCACAAGAAATGATGAGTTTAAGATTAGAGAAACATTGTTTAAACATTCAGTAGCATCTACATTAACAATTACCATAAGAGATTTGCTTGAGTGAAATTAGAGAGAATTGTGTTTTTGTGTTTCCAACAAAGGTATTAGTTAATTGTAGTTATGTTTATAGGATTGGACGAATGTTATTTGTTTCTAGTTTCAATTATAATCTTAAACATATTTTATCTTTTTTATTGTTGTTTATGTTGCTTGTTACCACAAATTAAACTTTTCGTACAACACATACCAATCCGTTTTGCACGTAAATGATTGATTCCAGTGGCAAATATTATATTGAAGATTTTAAGCCCGTAAGGAATGATGAGTTTAAGATTAGAGAAGCATTGTTTAAACATCTAGTAGCATCTACATTATCAATTACCATATGATTACGCAAATTATAATCAATTATAATTAAAAGCAAACAAACATGTTAGAATTTATTTTACACCTCCAGAATCAGTTATAATTATCCTTAAAGTGGAACCACACATACAATTTAACAACTTAATGACCTGACACAAACATTCATCGTCACCAAGTATAATGAAAAGTGATTTTGGATTTGATATTGGATAATCACATGTTTACTCATTCAAGTTGCTGACGTGACATTCATTGTACCTATAAAATAAAATAAAATAAAACATATCTTTTTTTTTTTGAAAAAATAAAACATATGTTTACATCTAAGTTATATTAGCATGCATAAACAATTGGTATATAGTAAATCAACATTTTAATTGGTATTGCAGTTTAATTTTTTAAATTGACTAACTTGGATAAATTTTAACTCAGTTATAGAGCACTTAAATGAGATGTTAAGATATCTCATCTAAATTAACTTAGGTAAATTTGAAACTTTTTAATTTTATAAAAAGGAAACTATTTTTGTTATTATGATAAAAAATAACAAGATTAAATATACAATGATAATATATTTTGTGCATAAATAGATTCGTATCAAGACTAAAGTTATTACTTTTAATAACAACACTAAATATGCAATGAGAAATCAACATTATTATTGTTTAAATTTTAAATTACTAGTGCTAAGCTTTTAATCTCGATATACCTATATTATCGGTAGTTTAGTAGTATGGAATTATACTTTAACTCAAGTAATCGAGAGTTGTTTTGAACTACGTAAAAATTGAACAATTTAATAATGATGTCAACAAAGCTAAAAAGAATCATAGGTGGAGTTTGAGTTTTTTTACCAAGATTCTCACTCAACCTTTCTAAACATATGAAAAATGCACAATTTTACTTCCACATCATGTAGACTCTAGATTACATAACGTTTTAACTCAATAGTAAATCAACATTTTAATTGGTATTGCAGTTTAATTTTTTAAATTGACTAACTTGGATAACTTTTAACTCAATACTAGAGCACTCAAATGAGATGGTAAGATATCTCATCCAAATTAACATAGGTAGATTTCAAACTTTTTAAGTTTATAAAAAGGAAACTATTTTTGTTGTTATGATGAAAAATAACAAGACTAAATATGCAATGAAAAATATATTTTGTGCATAAATAGATACGTATAAGACTAAAATTATTATTTTTAATAACAAGACTAAATATGCAATGAGAAACCAATATTATTATTGTTTAAATTTTAAAGTGCTAGTACTAATCTTTTAATTTCGATATATCTATATTATCGGTAGTTTAGTCGTGTGGAATTATACTTTAACTCAAAAGTAATTGAGAGTTGTTTTGAACTACGTAGAAATTAAACAATTTAATAATGAAGTCGAGAAAGCTAAAAAGAATCATAGGTGGAGTTGTTTTGAACTTTTTTACCAAGCTTCTCGCTCAACCTTTCTAAACATATGAGAAATGCTCAATTTTACTTTCACATCTCTAAAGAACATAATGTTCTAACTCAATCTTTCTCAACATACAAAAAATACTCGATTTAATATACAAAAAAGATTTTTCTTCCACGAGGTATATAGACTAGATAGGACAAAATGATTTCTAATGCGAATTTCTAATGCGGATTACTGTTCCAATTCAAATTTCAATGGTAAATATTATATTGAAAATTTTAAACTCATAAGGAATGATGAGTTTAAGATTAGAGAAGCATTGTTTAAACATCCAATAGCATCTACATCAGCAATTTGCCAGATAAGATTTGTTTGAATGAGATTGGAGAGAGAATTGTGTTTTGGTGGTTTCAACAAAAATGTTAGTTAATCGCAGTTGTGTTTATAGGATTAGATGGTGATATTTGTTTATAGTTCCAATTACAATCTTAAACATATTTTATGTTTGTTGTTGTTGTTGATGTTGTTTTTCGTACAACACATACCAATCGTTTTGCACGTAAACGGCTGAAGGAAAAATCTAAATCGAGTGAAAGTAATATACACATCGAGGATGTGTTTGAGGATGGATATGTGTTATTGTAAGGAAGTAAGGAAGTATGTATTTTGTATTATACCGTAGTGCTTCCTAACGTGGATTATTGGAACACAATTCTAATACCTGATTTCAGTAGCAAATATTATATTGAAGATTTTAAGCTCACAAGAAATGATGAGTTTAAGATTAGAGAAACATTGTTTAAACATTCAGTAGCATCTCCATTAACAATTACCATATGAGATTTGTTTGAGTGAGATTAGAGAGAATTGTGTTTTTGTGTTTCCAACAAAGGTATTAGTTAATTGTAGTTATGTTTATAGGATTGGACGGATGTTATTTGTTTCTAGTTTCAATTATAATCTTAAACATATTTTATCTTTTTTATTGTTGTTTATGTTGCTTGTTACCACACATTGAACTTTTCGTACAACACATACCAATCCGTTTTGCACGTAAACGATTGAAGAAAAAACTAAATCGAGTGAATGTAATATACATATTGAGGATGTATTCAAGGATAGATGAGTGTTATTGTGATGACGTATTTTGTATTATACCTTAGTACTTATGGTTTCTAATGTGGATTATTGAAACACAATTCCAATACTTGATTTCAGTGACAAATACTATATTGAAGATTTTAAACTCGTAAGGAATGATGAGTTTAAGATTAGAGAAACATTGTTTAAATATCTAGTAGCATCTACATTAGCAATTACCATATGATTGCACAAATTATAATCAATTATACTTGAAAGCAAGCAAACATGTTAGAATTTATTCTACACCTCTAGAATCAGTTATAATTATCCTAAAAGTGGAACCACACATACAATTTAACAACTTAATGACCCGACACAAACATTTCCTCATCACTAAGTATAATAAAAAGTGATCTTGGACTTGATATTGGATAATCACATGTTTACTCATTCAAGTTGCTGACGTGACTTTCATTGTACCTAAAAAATAAAATAAAAGATGTTTTTTTTTTTTTGGAAAAAATAAAACATACGTTTACATCTAAGTAATATTAGCATGCATAAACAATTGTTATATAGTAAATGAACATTTTAATTGGTATTGCAGTTTAATTTTTTAAATTGATTAACTTGGATAAATTTTAACTCAATCCTAGAGCACTTAAAGGAGATGGTAAGATATCTCATCCAAATTAACTTAGATAAATTTGAAACTTTTTAAGTTTTTAAAAAGGAAACTATTTTTGTTATTATGATGAAAAATAACAAGATTAAATATACAATAAAAATATATTTTGTGCATAAATAGATTCGTATCAAGAATAAAGTTATTACTTTCAATAACAAGACTAAATATGTAATGAGAAACCAACATTATTATTGTTTAAATTTTAAATTGCTAGTGCTAAGCTTTTAATTTCGATATACCTATATTATCGGTAGCTTGGTCGTGTGGAATTATACTTTAACTCAAAAGTAATCGAGAGTTGTTTTGAACTACGTAGAAATTGAACAATTTAATAATGACGTCGAGAAAGCTAAAAAGAATCATAGGTGGAGTTGATTTTGAGTTTTTTTACCAAGCTTCTCACTCAACCTTTCTAAACATACGAGAAATGCACAATTTTACTTCCACATCATGTAGACTCTAGAGAACATAACGTTCTAACTCAATCTTTCTCAACATACAAAAAATACTCGATTTAACATACAAAAAAGACTTGATCTTCCTTCCACGAGGTATATAGACTATACCAGAGTTTAATCGATTGCACCCTTAAATTTGAAAATCCAATTGAACTTTTCCTACAACATATACCAATCCGTTTTGCACGTAAAGATTGAAGAAAAAATCTAAGTTGAGTGAAGGTAATATACACATTGAGGATGAGTGTTATTGTGAGAAAGTATTTTGTATACCTTAGTACTTGTGGTTTCTAATGTGGATGACTGGAACACAATTCCAATACCTGATTTCAGTGGCAACTATTATATTGAAGATTTTAAGCTCATAAGAATGATGAGTTTAAGATTAGAGAAGCATTGTTTAAACATTCAGTAACATGCACATTAGCAATTACTGGATGATATTTGTTTGAGTGAGATTAGAGAGAACTGTGTTTTTGTGTTTCCAACAAAAGTGTTAGTTAATTGTAGTTGTGTTTATAGGATTGGAGGGATGATATTTGTTTATAGGATTGAAGCATGGTTTGTAGTTGTGTTTTTTTGTTCATTTCATTCTTGTGAAGAAAATGGTATCTATATGATCATACACTAAATGAATGATCTCCATGGTGCATTCTAATTGAATGAACTAGTTCATTTCTTTCTTGTGACGACAAGGAAATTGAAAATGGTGCGTGTAAGACCATGCCTCGCTGAATGAGCCCTATGTTGCGTTACAATGTGAATGAATGAACGTGTTGAAAAAATGATTTGAAAAAAATTAATATATACACAACTTAGAAAAAGAAAAGGAAACCATTAAAATCTTTTGGTGCCTAACTTTGGTATCTTCTTATATCATTTCTTCATAACATATAACAACCTAAACAAAGAAGAAAAATTTACATATAATTAAGGTAGTTAATTAATAGATATGTACTAGTTTTGTAGTAAAATTTAAGTACTTATATTTTCTTTTAAACAAATATTTGGAAAATGCAAACCAAAAAAATTTATAAGAGTACATAATTCTCTGGTAATAAATTTCAAATATGTATTTTTATAGAATATTTGGTTTGCATTTTTTCAAATCTTTGCTTCAAAAAAAGAATCTACACAAGTACTTGAAATTTACTATAAAATAAATACACCTCTTAAAGGTGAGAAAAACACAATACAAGGGTTGAATTGTGTTGACAATTTTTTTTTTTGAAAAATCTTTCTAAGTTTTTGAACCTAGCAAATGAATTAAGATGATCATAGAGAGACAACACAAACAATTATTCTGGTTTACCCCCAACTCGAGGTTAGTCTAGTCCTCTTGCACTTTTAAAAGATTTTTAACTATAATCACATAAAATTACAACCACTCAAACACACAAGTTTGAGATTTCCTTACCTCACACAAGAGGACTTACACAATTAGAGTTTAACAAATAAAGAGACTGTGTTTACACTTTGTACTTAGAGAGTGGTAAACAAAACTTAAAGTTCAAGTAACTTTTGACACTAAGAAAATTTAAGATGTAAAGTTTGTAAGAATTTTCTAAGTGTTTGTCGCTTTTGAATTTGACAGAGCTTTTGGCACTTGTAAATTATTTTAAGTCTCTTAAGTTCTTCAAACTGCTCAGGTCCTTATATAGAGGAGAAAATAAAGAGTCTTTGTCTAAAGAGTGCCAACGCATCAAATTCGTCCTTGAGAAGCCTTTGACCAAATTTGAAAACTTTATCTCGAATGGATAACGTCGTTGAATAATATTAGAGGAGTCACCTGTTTATTTGGGAATGATCTGCTACATTCTATTTGTGATTGAAGTTATTTATTTGTTTTTGCATGTGGGCAGAAGAAGATAAAACAATGGATAACAAAATCGTTAAGAATTTGATAACCATTCAAGGTCTGAAAACTGACAAGGTATGTAGCCCGAGTTTTTGGAGATACGACCATATTGATATTGTGATTATGACCGATCAAGATAACGATGACTCTCATATCAAAGACTTTTCGATTTACCTAATTAACAAAATGTAGCCATGAAGTTGTTGATAATGGTGGTCGTTATCATGTTTTGTGGCTTAAAGCGGTCCCGTTCAAAGTTAATATTTTTGTGCGGAGGTTGTTTCTGAAGCGATCCTATTTCTTTCATATTAGTTGCGACTTTTTCTTATATAATTAGAACCAATTTTATTTTTTGAAAATTTTCTTATAGTAAGATAGGAGGAAATAAGAAGAAAAGTGTATTCCCTCAAAAAAAGAAGAAAAGTGTATATAAACTTTAATAATGTTAATTGTAGTTTATTTTCGATCACATATATGGATATTTAAATTTAGCTATAGTGAATTTTCAATTGATCGATTTTTTATATTTAATGTCTTCTACTATTACTCATTGATTCTTTCGAAAACTATTACTCATTGATTATATATATTAGTGATCACAATAATAGCACTGAAAATCTCCTACCACATTACTTTTCGATTCATCAACGTGCCTTCAACTTTTACTCAAATTCCAGACATTCGAGTATTTGACGATACTAATGATTCTCGAAATAATTATTATAGTGAAAACAAAAATGATACTATGATGAAACATAAGGGGAGATTGCAAGGGGGTCTAGGGAGAATTGTGCAATGGGGGAGAGTGTCCAAGGTGTGATGAGTGTAAGTAAGAAGACATGGTAAGATTTAGTGAGACATTCAGTGTAGTTTATAAAAGAGAATTGATATTTGAACAATCAACTTAAAATAACTTTTGTGACAACCTTCTTTCTCATACTTTCATGAGAAAAAGGTTGTCGTTAAAAGTTGTTTAAAATTAGTTGTCAAAATATCATTCCTCTTTATAAAAACAACTTCTTTTTTTCAAAAACAATTTAACGTTATTCTATCTTTTGATATAAAAATAGTTTATGCAAACTCACATGTAAGTGCTTATTATAATAATTGTTTATGCTATAAGTTACATATAAGTTGTTTATCCAACTAGACCCTTAAGGCAACCGCGAATAATGGCCCGTCACTTATGATGTTGTGCACTTTCCCACCCTAATCATCCCCAATGATTTATTTATTTATTTTTCGTATTAAAGCATATTTATTTATTTTGAAATATTTTCGTATTAAAGCATTATCGGCTAATCTTTTGACATGTACTATATATATCCTTCTTACATTTCACAAGACTTTGATTGTTTAAGCATTTAAATTTAGTTAAAAAAAATCTTAGGCGTCTTAGAAACTGGAGATTATTTAGTCCTATACATATAATTAACATATATTTATTTTAGTTTTGTAAAAAAAAAAAATTAAAGTGAGGGTTTAATTAAGTTCTTCACTAATGGAACAAGTAAAATATACCGTTAAATTAAATCAATGGTTTAGATTTATTAAAAATAAATATGAGAACATCTATCTATTGTTACACTATCATGCCCTTATCTCTTCCTCATCTGCATCCTTTCAAACTTACCAAAAATTCATAGAAAATGCAGTTGAAAATTAAAAACTTAATACCAAAAATGTTTGTAAGCACTCAACTTTGAGAAAACACAGATGGAGAAGTGATGATAAGACGAGTTAAAGGATGACGGTTATGATTATCATTGTTTATTTACTTTTGCCTAACAAATGGGATAAAAAACTTTCTGAGATGCATCTAATTTTTATAGTAAAATCCTTAATTCACATAAACGATGGCCCAACATGATTCCAACAATGATTAAAACAATAAATCAAATTGAGTGGTTTAAACGTTATTTTGTCACATATTTTATTTTTTTTAACAAGCCTCAGCTACATATGTTTGATTAGTTGGAGAGGATGCAAATTTGGGAAGAGACCGGGACGGAATTGAATTTAACAATGAGCAGGTGCTCTAAATTTTATTTTTAATAAATCTAAACCATAGATTTAATCTAACGATATTTTTCATCTACTTTATCGGCGAATTAAAAATACCCTATAATTCACATAATTAACATCATTTTCTTTTTACAGTATTATTTATAATCAAATGGTTCCATGTTATAATTAAAAATAAAAATAAAATACAATTCAAATAACACACAAATTATAAGTCAAATAACTGATTAGAACAACACGGTGCTTCATCTGCATGATGATCATTATAAGTTCTCAAGAGATTATAGGTACAATAACATACGTATACTACCCGTATAAGTGTTCCTTTTACTGGTAGTACACCCTTACAAGTTTAACAACGGGGAAATAAATGAAAAGGGAGCATGTGATGCTTCACTCAAACGTGAACTTACAATCAACTTGAAACTATGAATGTATTGCACAACCAAATAAGCTTAGTTCTCGATTTAATTACAAAAATATTAACAAACCTGAACCAACACAATCACACTATCTGCGTATTACAAATATCAACTGCCAGATGGATAAAATAAGAGATAAAAGCTACCTATACAACCACACAACACTCAATGAAAAGCTGAAAGTTAGCTCCATGTTAACCACCTTCCTTTGCTTTGCTTCTTAGCAAATCTCTCTAAGCAGAGAACAAAGAAGTCTAGGTTAGATGCATTCCAATTACTTGAATTCTTTTCTCACCCTCAATCCACTGTCGCCAGAACCTTGGTTACAATCTTTTAATCAATTGGAGAAAAAACGACATGGTAAAATAAAAATAACAGGGCGGAATATTTATGCTATGAGAAAGTTCACTCCTTGGTGCTTCTGTAATAGACTTATTATCACTGGGTGCTGCGTGTTAATCCTCCCCTTGACATGTTTCTGTGCAAATGTAAAGATTCCCCATCAGTCGAGTAGTTAGAAAAGCAGAAACGTGAAAAGTTAGACAAGAAACAAAAGGCAGTAACATACTTGAAATTCGATATTAAGTCTGCAAAAAGGCTTAAAATAAATATATTTCACATTCTGGGTCCTTTATTCTTTTGTTTCAGCAATCTTAGTAGGGTCCTAATTTAACTAGTTAAGAAAAAGAAAACATAATTAATGGCAATAACAAACATTAAAGGCAAACAATACTAGGTTAAATTACCAATTTCGAATCTGCATACAACAACCAAACCTTATCCCACAAAGTGAGGCCTGGCTACATGGATAACTCAGATAAATAAAGATTACACAATAATGCAATAAACATTATAGGGTTGTGCTGAAAGGCTAATATACAAAAATTATAGGGAAATGCCAATACGTAGGCTCTTTAGAAGATAAGAGAAAATCAGAAGAGGGATAATTTGACATGACCCAGAGGCCCCATCATTGCAACAAACAGATTCCAAGAGAACAAATCATATTGTTTAATTTGTAGTCGATAATAATAATAATAATAATTTCCCTTCAGGATATAATGTTCTACCACATTTTATGTACTAGTGTCTTGACGGGCACACCTACTCATGTACATGTTAACCCACTTTTTAGAAGATAATAGTATTTGCTTAATTAATTGTATATAATGTAAAGAGAAAAGAGAAGTTTAAGTATAAAATAACTATCCACTAAAAATGGATTCTAACTTTATTTAAATAATAAAAAGAGAAAGGTCATATACTGTTTTGAAATAACTATCAACTACCTATAATATCCTATTCTTAAGGTTAGGATTTATCTGTTCTGAAGACACTAGAACACCCATTTGAAACTTGGAACATATTCAACAGGTTGAGAAAAAGTTAACAAAGCACCTTGAACTAAATCGTAAGCCTAATGGAATATAGAGACTTTGAATTAGATACAAATCTAGTTTGCGATAATAAATGATAACGATCAGTTCAAAGAAGAATGAACTAGATATGTAGGCAAATCAAAATCATACTGCATTTGAAGGAAAATATTGTCATTGAAGAGGACACCATAAAAATAAAAATGATAGTCTAATAAAATCATAACATCTAACTGAAAATTTTCGTAAACAATACATGCTGTTGAATTACAGCCAAGTTAAGCTGCATAAATAGATGCGACATAGTTGCAAAAAATATAAAATATGAAGTCATACTCACACAAATGTTAAACCTAGATCTATAATCATACAAAATGCAACTCATATAATTTATCTTACAGATACAAATTCATACAAATGCAATTGCTGCAAACTAAATTCAGGAAATTGATATAGTTTATATCCTTGTACAGAAACACATATCGAAAAATTACTTGAAATAAACATTGGAACAAGGAAGAGAATGAATTTGTAAGTTAATCAAAGCTATTTATTTTAATTTTAATTTGTACAGGCGCGCTTGCTCTTACCTCCTAGAACGAAGGAGACGGTGGTTTTAGAGAGATAAAGAGAATGCAGTTGTGAGAAAGAACGAGACGGTGGTTTTAGAGAGAGAAAGTGAGAGAAAGGTTGTTTCATACTAGTTTATGCTTAATTCTCTCTCTAGATTCTGAGTTTAAACCCAGTTTTGTTTTCATTTGTTTTTGGAGAGTGAGTGATTATTATTAATAATTAATTAATGAGTCTGTGTATGTATGAATGGATAGTTAGTTGTTAATCAGACCAAAAGTATTGTTGAACGAACGATCAAGTTCATAATGAGTATGATAACATGGGGTTTTTATGATTTAAACTTGGTAGTGTAATGCTCACTCCATGCAATGTTGTTTATGAGCGTGTGATGTGCAATTCGGCGATGAATCATATTGCATTCATGTAAACAGCATTCTCTGTCTAGAATGTTTTGTCCAAACACCAAAAGCAGCCTAGAAGAAAGTGATTTCACATACTCAAAGTTAATGACATCATTATCAAAAAGGAAAGTAGTTAGATACATAGCCAACATAGACTGAGTTCAACATAACAATCTATTAGAAGGAAAAACATCAAAAATTCATCCAACTCCTAATCATTTTTTCTGAATATCTTCTCAACTCAATTAATTTTGCATCAAGATTATAACTTCCTATCAAAATAATGCCCTAATATTAAGATACATTTCACCTAGCTGCTGGTATGCCACATCGAAAGCTATACCGTCCATTTCGTTTATCAGCGTTATTGCCACTTCCCTATCCATGGGCTCCATTTCCTCTAGCTGCTCCCTTGCCATTTTGGAATCCATATCCATCAAGCGAAGATAGTCAATCAACTTGTGATATTCATCAAGATTGGTGTGGGAGACACCAAAATCCTTCATCTGAGTCAATAACTCAAGAGCACCGTCAAATTTCTCTAGCTCGCAATATCCAACAATGAGTGTATGGTACAGCAGAGTAATGATTAACTTGCAATCCTGCTTTTTGGCTTCTTCCAAGATCTTCCTGATATGTAGCATACCTTTTGAATGTGTGGAACCAAACATAAGAGGATAACAAATGTAAAAACCCATTCTTTCCAATAGCATCACCATCTCCAAAACCTCTCCGATTTCCCCAGCTTTAACATAGGCAGTAATAATTATACTGATATCATATATTGAAGGATGTATACTGTCTGCAGTCATTTTAAGGATCAACTGCTTGGCTATTTTGAAATCTTTAAACCCACACAAGGCTCCGAAAACATGTGTAAAGAGCCCGCGTTTAAACCATTTTTCCCGGTCGTCCACCTCCTCAGGGATATCATTCAACATCTTGAAAGCCAAATGTACAGTTTCTTTTTTTAAACATAGCATTTTGATCATATCAAGTGGTAACAACATTCTTAACTTCAGCGGCCAGTTTGGGTTTGTTTTGTGTCTCTCGTTTGCAGCCAGAAAGAGAGCATAGGCTTCTTTAATCATATTTCTTTTAAAAAAGCAATATAACACGTTACCAACTATCTTGCCGTCATCAGGAAGAATGGTTTCTGGATGAAGCAGCATCTTTTGACACATAGAAGCGGCTTGGTGGATCATATCAGTGGTACACTTTGTGGTCAAAAAAGCTTGCAGCGTATAGATATATGTATCTTGATTCGGCACACATTGAAATGCCTCAAATTTATGAAAAACTTCGAGCCTGGTCTTTCCTTGGCACAACATCAATCCAAAGGAGTGTAGGAGTTGATTGAGAATCCTGGTGCTAAGAAGGTCAGCCTGATAGTGGCCAATATGCTTAAGCAATTCCCACAGAAAAAATATGTCGTTCTTCCTTAGATGGATATTACCATCAGTGGAACCACTGCATATTGCTGAAACAAGGGATTCCAGAACAGGGGTAGTGATGAGATCTTGATAAGTGTTCCTCCTCATCCAAGCCCACTTTATAAAGTGGATAAGATTATGAGGCGAAACTTTTGGGGTTTCAATTAATTTAGTTTGAGAAGAGGTTTGAATAACTTTGAGTACAAAATGGTGCAGTTGCTGACGCATAGTGTTAAAGTCTGTCGAATTAACATTTGCGCACACACAACCATAGTAATGCGGACGAGGAATACCACCAAGAAATGTAAGCTCAGTCTGGAAATCTTTGGGTGCGGTGAAATCGTCGTCTATGTCTTCATCACGAGTAGGAGGAAGGTGGATGTATTCTTCTTGAGGAGAAGAAGAGTAGCCACCATCATGATCATGTGGGAGGAGCAGCAGCATCTTTTGACAGATAGAAGCTGCTTGCTCTATCATATCAGCACTACACCCTGTACTCAAAAGAGCTTGCAGAGTGAAGTAATATGTATCGTGATTTGGCACACATTGAAAGACCTCAAACATATGAAAAACTTCAACTGCAGCTTTACCTTCTCGCCGCCCCATAATTGAGAAGGATTGTATGATTGTATTGAGAATCCGAGCATTAAGAACGCAGCCGGCATGGTGATGATGGCGGCCAATACGCTTAAGCAAGTCCCACAGAAAAAGTATGTCGTTCTTTCTAGGTGGTGTAGGAACAGTAGAGCATATTGATGAAACAAGGGATTCCAGAACAGGGGTAGTGATGAGGTCCTTGTTATTCTTCCAAACCAACTTTATAAAGTTGATAAGATTATGAGGTTGAACCTTTGGGGCTTCAACAAATTTAGTTTGACAAGAGGTTTCAATAACTTTAAGTGCAAAGTGTTGTTGTTGTTGTTGATGTTGTAGAGTAGTGAATTGAATGGAATTAAGATCTGAATAAATTTGGTGGCCACGCTCATTAGGAGCAGCATTACTAAGAAGACTCATCACTTTCTGAAAATCATCTTCGGAATTTGAATTACAACAAGTGGACGAAGATAATTGACCTATTCGCAAATTAGAGAAGTTGGATAAAAAAACCTTTATTCCTGAAGAAGAAGAAGAAGAAGATCTGATGATGCAATTCCTGCCATGTCTTGCAAACGCCATCATAAAGTGAGAGAGAATCTAATAGGGACAAAAAGCGGCTAGGTTTTGTTTTTGTTTGATGTCTGGCTTTCACAGTTACACTATCACCACTTTAGTAGTACTTGATC
>Ga0209282_1000943_pt1 | contig 15226 bp, 6 predicted proteins | sample Mtrugardesep15_FD_187529 | JGI IMG/M metagenome (GOLD analysis project Ga0209282, IMG submission 187529) | Root nodule microbial communities of legume samples collected from California, USA - M. trunc garden sep15 (SPAdes) (version 2) | ecosystem: Host-associated > Plants > Roots > Nodule...
CTCTTCCAGTTGTATGTGTATAACCATTTTTTAAACAATTACATGTCTTATTTCTCTTTTTATTTTATTTTATTTTTCAAAAGAAAAAGAAATAAAAGAGTCATCTCAAAATTGTTACTTATATAAATAAAAAGTACTTCATCTCTCTTTTTTTACTTGTCACTTATATAAATAAAATTTTCTATTTTCTAAATAAAATAATTGTCATAATTTATTTGTAACTTTCAAAGTCCAAATAAATTATACTCTCTCCGTTTCAAAATGAGTATCGTTTTAGCAAAAAAAAAGTTTTAAAATGAATGTCGCTTTTAGTTTCCAATGCAATAATAACTTTTTCTTTTCAATTGTACCCTTCAATTAATATCATATACACTACTTCCAAAATATTATTTTTTCTTTAATGAAAAACAGACCAATAGTTGATTAGGATAATTTTGTAAAATAACATATCTCTTTCTTTTAATTAATGTATTTTTTAATATATGTGTAAAAATCTTAGACGACGTTAATTTTGAAACGGATGGAGTAACAATTTTGACAAACTCCCCTAAATTAATATGCAGAGAAAAACAGAGTTTCGTGCCAGACTGCCATCACCAGCTGACTCAAGCATATGAAGATCAAGATAATCGTAGCTACTAGTTAGTTTTGACATAGTAGCAGTGTGTTTCACAAATTTTTTGATTTATATGAAATAGTATACGCATCACACTTTATATTACATATTATGAGAGAGAAACAACTGCTGGCAGGTATCACAGTTACGTTCAAATTTAAATCATAAGTATTCTTGTTTATGTCAACTATTATGTGTCAGTGGTTACCAATACAGATTCAGTTCAGTCTCTTACGTTAATCATACTTAAGCTTCAAAATCATAAATAATTCAGAATTTTTGGGCGTCCCTGCTGTGATATGCTGTAACAAAAGGACACTGCAGAAGTGAAAAGGATATGTATATTATAGCAATTGAAACTCATAGAGTTACACATTCAATACATCAAATGAATCAGCTTCTTAGCTAAGTGTGAAATACCAACTTCTGCAATCCGTGTCACCATACTTTAAAATAATACTAGTAAAACTTTAGATAATACAAAGGGAACATATATAGTATTGTTTTTCGGCTGGGAAAGAATGTGACCTCGAGCTGAGGTCTTTCAGACTCAAACGTGGTGGTCGTTCTTGATTCGACAGGAGCACAACATATATATTTGAAACACTCAAACAATAAAATTATAAGTAGATAAGTTAACTACTTTTCACGACTCTAAAGCTAGAATGCCTTCTCAAGCATGGAATGGATGCTTTTAAACCTTTGCTAGCTCAAAGGGGGCGGGTATGTCTCCCACTTGCCCTACCACAGAGACGTGCATTCTTTGGAATAGGGAACTCGTCTCTGATTGAGGTTGATGCTGTGTAAACACGTAAATAAAATTGTTGGCCAAGATACTGTCGTGCCCAAAACTCGGTCCTCAAGTTCCACATTCCAACGTTGTCAAGTGCAACATAAATAGCCGTCCATGAATAGGGATATACCTTCAAGAAAATACAAAATCAAATATTGCATCAGTTAGAAACAACAGAAATTGGGGAATCTCAAATAACAGAAAGAAGACCAGAAAGGTTAAATATAGAAACAAATTTTTATTCAAGAGTCTCACACACTATCTGATTAAATACTGTTAACTAGTAACTGAACGGGTAAGTAACTAGCTAACTAGTAACTGGTTGTTTGCATTCTGAATTACTAACTTTACTCAACCACTATTTAATATGATTCTCACCTGAGTGGTGCAACGCGCTACTGCATCTCGAAGATTGTACCCGTTTCTGCTAGAAGTTGTCCACTGTCCTCCATCCATACTACACATTGAAATAATTTTAAGTCACAAAATGATAAATTTTAGAAATTCTAGAGACGCAATATCAGTAACATGGTAGTTAGTTTATATACTTCTTTTACAGAAGTAAAAAATATGTTACAAATACAAATGTCAAATAAATAAGTAATGTTCAAAGAAATTGTAATACTTCAATATATAAGTAAATAACTTGTAAGCATTAAAGTGAAAGCATAAGTAGAAGTTGGATTTGTGCAGTGTGCTCACCCAACAACAAAGAAAGAGTAGCCATCAAGATGATAGCTCTGAACAATATTCTCGTTGTTTTGGAAGACAATCTCAACAAAAGATCTGTAATCAGCTTGCATCACAGATGTGTCAAGGTAAAGGCCACCACCAGTGGGTCTCTCAGATATGCTTCCAACACGAAAAACACCGGAGATTTTGAAGTAATCGGCGAGCTTAAGAGGCGTGTCTGGGGCAACATAAGACACACTGTTTATTCCATATCTTTGCTTGCCATTAACCTGGCCAGGAGAGCTAGCCAGAATGATTGTCTTTGTTGTGTTTATGAGACCGTAATGGTAGGATCCTTGTGGGTTAGGCCTTGGTCCACTTGCTGTAAGGTTAGTCCTGAAATTATGGATCATAGCTTTAGTCACAATAATCATTTCATGCACTGTCAATGATAATTATACAAACAACATAAATATTGTGATGTTGTAGTCATTTTTTTGAAGAGTAGGAATCGAATTTGGTATCTCAAAATTTACAACACTCATACAAACTGTGCATGAAACACTTGTGCTAGACCTGAGTGGTGAGCAGTCGATTTAAAAGTATTTGATATTGAAAATCTTTGATCATAAAAATCTTTCTGAATCAGACAATTTAGTCTATGAAAGTTTTGAAGACTAACATGATTGAGGGTTTTAAAATTCAAAGATTGTTTTTAAAATTTGTTTAATTTCATGACCAAATTGACATTGAACTTTAAAGACTTTTTTAATTGGAGGACAGGGAAAGTAATAATAATAATAGTGACAATACTGACTGTTTCCGATAAGATTTGAACTATGTTCCATGAGGTTACAAGGTAAAAACACTCACCACCGAGTTCATAGTCGAATTTTAGATACTAAATTAATAATTCAATTAGTTAATTTTTTTATTCAAGCATAGTTAATTTTGTAAAACAACAATGTAGATAATATTCAAAGCAGCTTAAAAATGAAATACCTGATTGAGCGGGCCTGGTTCAAAGACCAATCAACTTGGATTGTAGGTCCACCAGGAGGTGGGCCTGATACTGCGCCTGCAGAGTTGCTATAGCGAAGCACCGCAGTGGTGGTGAGGATCTTAGAGGAGAATCTTGTGGAAGCCACAACGTAGTAGTCCTGAGCAGGTTGATCAGCGGTTACTAGCACCGAGTAAGATTGTCCCACATGAACATCAAGTGAGGAGTATGTAGTTTGAAGTGTGTGTGTTCCTTCCACTTCTACCAGCTTCAATTTGTGGTTTTGAATTCGAAAGTTAAGGGAATGTTGCAATCCCACGTTTGATATCCTAAGCCTATAAGTCTTTCCTGTTGTGTACAAATGATGATAAGCATTAAAACTAGATTATTTGTTTGTGTGTTTACAACATTTTCTTTTTTATTTAATTTAATTATTACATACCTTGTTCAACATTGAATGATAATCCATTAGGTCCACGACCATTGATGAGGACTCCATCAGGTATAGGAAGCTTCTTTCCATTATCAAGATGGGCTTTCAGAGTCTGCATAACATACTCATAATGTTAATAAATTCCTTACAGATTACAGAACTGGGAGAATTGAAGTTGAATCACATAATCATTTAGAATGTGTGTTTTTTTTTCATCCGGTTAAAATACACAAATTTGATGAGTTTTTTGTTTTAAGCAACAAAAAGAAAACTTCATTTAAAATTTGATTAGATTAGAAAATTTAAGTCAAAATATAGTACTAACCCATAAAAGTTCAAGTAATTGATTTATTGTAATTCAAAGAGTATCATTTTGTTGGATATATAGGCTGTTTTTTTTTTTTGGTTACATATATATAGGCAGTCAGTATTAATATGTAATAGTAGTATACTGGTATAAGTAAACTTATACTCCCCAGTGTCCATGGGTTGGCAGCAGAGGTATCTTATGCAGAAGTCAATAGTATTTTATAGCCAAGAAAAGGTTTTTTAAATAATAATTTAAAAACAGTTTTTTTTTTTATAAAAGGAATTAACAAAAAGTTGATAGGTAAATTTTTTTTTTGGCGAAAATAGTGAAAAGTTACTAAGATTTTTTGCATGAATTTTTTTTGTCTGAAATAATAAGCATAACGAAAACAAATATTGAACCTGGATAACCATAGAAACTGTCTCGTTTAAAAACACATACTAGTACTAATTTGTTGTAGTCTAGCAACACACCATTTTTTTTTAACTGTAGCAACACATTAATAAATAAATACATATATAGAGCATTTTTATGCTTACGATAGTAAAAATTACACTCATAAACATGCACCGTTTTTTCTTCTTCTTTTTACAACAGTTTTGAGTTTTATAACTTGTAAATTCATGATTCAAAAAGACTCGATTTTCTCACAAGTTTATAACTTATAACATTTTTTTATAAGTTAATTTAAGTAGCTTAAAACTTATAGATTCAATACTAATATAGTTTTTCCTCTATGAGGATTGCAATACTAATATATTAAATTGACAACGTGTCGTCCCCGCTGTATTGCATTGAAAGTTCAAATTCAAGAAGTCTCTAATGAGTGATCACCGCTTGGCAAAGAGGCAATTAAATACGTTGTCAGATTGGATAGAAGAGGGTGTTATCCCTTGGCACACAACTCAAAATGGAATGAAAAAAACAAATGCAATTTGTCATGAACGAGTAATTGTGTTTGATTGCCGCCAATCAATCTGTACTCTGGTAAGAATATTTGGGGGATGAAACTGTAACCACTTCGTAACTAGCCAGCAAACCAGTTTCTAGTACTTCTAAATCTAAATATTTGATTGCGTAGCATTTTCCAATATCGAACGCGTCCTTCATTTTAAAAATGAAAGAAAGATGTGGTGGGAGTTGAGTGATTAGCACTCTTGTTTTTTCAGCTTGGAGATCATTTAATCATTCCTTACTTATGTTTCAAACAATCTAAGGTATGTAAAGAAAACCGTTTTTTTAATTCATACGCGCTTCTCGTGTAATTTTCCTTGTTGTCAATCAAGTGTGATCGTTCGATCGATACAAACATTCCACTTTCTTTGTATTTAATTTAAAAATCATACAAATAAATTTTTTAATAGTGTAACTTTCTATTAACATTTCTTCTCTTTAAATAAATATTATTATTATTATATTGTTTAGTGAATAAGTGAGTGAATATAAGAGAATAAAATGCTATGAAAAGAAGGCAACTTAATTAATTGTATCATACCGTATGGTTGGACTTGTACCAATCACCAATAAGGACGGTGTAATCTCCAGCTGGTTCAGGGAAAGGGACTGGAATTCTAGGTCTACTGAGTATCCTAATGCCTCCAAAACCACCAGCTGCTTTTTGAAATGCTAGAGATGGAAAGTAGTAAAAGCTTCCAATTTGATCCTTCACTTGAAGTATATAAGTGAAGTTCCTCCCTGGTGGGATGGGGCATGTTGTTCCAGAAACACCATCTTCGAATGAGTTCCTTCTCTGCTGGATCCCATTCCTGCAGTTTCATTCAATTAAATCCACATTCCTTAAATGGATCAGTTGGTGTCACATTGCCATATCTACAATTGCCCTTTGGGATCCAATTGAAGTAACAAAAAATCTACCACTAAATTCATGTAATAATATTTATTCAACTCACATAATACAAAGCTTTGATTAAATGTGCCATAAAATAAAAGTTTTAACTATGTCATTTTTGGGTACAATTATATGACATTTAATGGATAGTTAAATATATTTTTCGTTAAAAAAAAGTTAATTTTTTTTTAAAAATTACGTACTTTTTTTACAATCATAGAAAAATACTGTAATGGTAAACTTTTATTAACAGAACCCTCACTTATGATATGATAAGCTAAGCTCACGAGAACAATCATAACTGTTTATTTAAAAAGTTTATGAAAATAATTTATAAATTTAAAAGTTTTTTTTACAAATAATTTAAGTAACTTTTTTTAAATTAAAACATTTAAAAAGTGGCGCACGTGATTTTGGACAAACCAAGATGGAGTAGGTGGTAAGCTATAATGGATTCCAGCAAGCTAACAGCCAACGAAAATAGTAAAAGGTAAATTGATGATGATGAATCATGGATGGGACAATAACGTAAGTATTGCGTTTTTTTCAACCTTACAATCTTACATAACGACCAACTTCAACAACTACTTCTGGAAACTTTACTCTCTTCAATTCAATTTCCTTTTCTCCATTTACTAGGAGTAGTTTCTTCTACCACATAATTCCGACAATATGCCATAATGGTTGCTTTCTTGTTAGTCCAAAATTATGAATTAGATTATAACTCCCAACTAGTAACATTAATACCTAATTCCATTAAGTACCATGATCATGTGCTTTTGCCTTTTTAGAAAGGAAAAAAATGTGACAAAAACAATATTAATTGATATATGAAAAAACAAGTGAACCAGATCTGGATCCGTGTCTAGTGTCCACACATTTGATCCGGCACATGGGAGACTTTAGTGCTGCCATTATTCACTAGAGTCATATAACAAACATCCAAAGTGGAGAATTGCCTTTTTTATTTTTATAGATAAATGCAACCCACATCAGCATCAAACATACATACCCTTAAGTGTGTCAACACTAATCACATGATTATTTGGTTTCAATTAACTTTTTGTGCTTTGAGTTTTATATTGTTATTTATAAATCTATTTTAAAATGCAAGATTGAAATTGAGATTGGTAATAATTTAAATGTTTGAACAGAGAAGAAAGAGCTTGTACCATGAGATGAGAAAGGGTTCATTCAAACTGTTGAAGACATTGATAATAAGGTTGTCGTTTGTAACAGAATGAATGTCTGGACCAGGAAATTGGCCATTGATCAATATACCCTGTAAAAATTAAATTAAAAAAATGGAGTTAATCAATGTTATGAAATTGAAACATATAATATAGGAAGAAAACAAAAGCATGAGAAAGTGAGATTGAGATTTGATTTGAAATGAAACACACGTACCCTTTGGCGAACTCCAAGTGGGTAAATGTCACCGTAAGTAACATTCCAGTTGAAGAATTTATAGGGATCTTCAGCTGAAGTAATGTGGAACAAAGAAGTAGCAACACATAGAAGCAAGGCTCCAACAGCAGTTAAATTGAGAGTCATTTTGCTCCCACACACTTAACTAACAAAAACTCTTTTGCCTCTCTACGCGGCAATGCTTACTCTAAATAGTTGTAAATGTTAATTGGAGAGAGAGAAAAATAGACTTTAAAAAGAGGTGGGGGAGGGGTCAGAAATGATTAGGGAGGTGCGGTGCAAGAAGGGAAGGGAGTGATGTGTACTGGTATGGAGTATTAAAGTGTGAAAAATGTTAAAATAAAAGAGAGGGAAAATTGAAGGGAATTCATTTGGAAGGATATACTATTGGACAATGATAATAATGTTTTTGCTTCAAAGGGTGGAAATGAAATGGGGAGTGTCGGTCGTGGGGTCCACAGATGAAGGTTAATTATAGTGGGTTTGTCTTCCACATGGCTTTCCTTTTGGTGGTGTCTTACAACCTGCAACTGTGGGTGACTAGGTGGGGAAATGTTTTTGTTTGTTTTCATTCCTACGGGCGAGGCACGGTGATTCGCTCACACATGTGACCTCTTGTATCAAAACAACTCAAGAGAAGCCTCGAAGGCCACTTCTCTGATAGTTTTTTATACTCACGGTATAAGTTTACTTAAACTACTCTTTTTAAGAAATTTATTGACATTTTTCTTTAAGTTTGTAAATGAAGTGACAAAGGTATAACTGCGAGGTTTCGTATTCGAACTTAGATAAATATGTACAACCTAACAACACGAATAACTGAGTTAGGTGTTACAAACGGTTTAATGATCTATTGATATTTTTAAATTTGCATTACTTTAGTTTAGGTTTAATAGGTTCTCTCATCGGTATAAGCATTACTAATAGAATGTGAATATCAAATACTCACTCTGATCCCTATTACGAGAAAAAAAAAATTACGTTTTAAATTCATAGAATAATTAACGTATTTAAACTTATACTACCTCTGTCTCTAAATATAAGACCTTTTTAAAAAAAAAAATTGTCTCTTTTTATAAAACCCTTATGATATCTTCAAGTACATTAATTAATTCTTTACACACATACCCTTATTTATTTATATTTTTTTCTTCAATCAACATTAGATACTATATTGAAAACATACACTAACTCTCTCTCTCTTAAATGATAAAATTGTAAAAATAATAGTAATTACACACAAATTTATTACCACTTTCAATTTTCTTAATTCCCGTTATTTTTTCAAAAGGGTCCTATAATTAGGGACGGTGGTAGTATAAATCATGATAGATTTTTTTACTACAATCTTGTACTGTGTCAACTTAATGTATGCATATGAACTCTATTCAATTTATTCCTCTCTTTCTCTTTCTTATAGCTGCTTGTAAGTTGTAAGGATAAGGATCCATTTACCACAAGATTGCCCAGCATTTGCTAGATGGCCATAGCATAAATTAGACCTTCTAAACACACTACGTGCATATTTGGATCGACCGACAGTAAAATTATGCTTTGAAGCTTTAGAAAAAAAACATGTGATCCCACCATAGTTTAATCAATCAAACTCACTATAATTGCCTAATTACAAACATGCAGTGATTCGTCGTTATATGCCATCAAACTTGAGTAAATAGAGTATTATTTAAAAAAAATTCCTGAATGCACATGTCCAGACCGTGTGAACAAAATATTTACAAGAGCTGACACACGTTGTCAGGAGTTATTCTGTATCCAAAAACCAATGGCGACTGCTTATTACTCATTAGTGAAAAATAAGCATACAGCTAACAATGTTCCCGTGATCTTCGCAGTCAAAGTGTCATTCATATTCATATAGTCTTCTTACTTTTTATGCTGGAGTCCGACCATACACATTATACAAAGATTCATGCTAGACACCCCACACTATTATTGTTTTTTATGTTAAATTGTTTCTTGTCAAATCACACTGACGATAAATTTTCTCAAAACCGCATGATAACTTTGAACTGCATAATTTGCCAAAAAAAAACTTTGGACTGCATAAAGTAAAACTAAGTTTGAACTTGATAAATTAAAATTACCATATTTCAAATCAAATTAAGGATGGATTCATCCTTGCTCGTGCATTATAAAAATAATATTCCTTCAAATCTAAACTTTCCATGACAGGAGATTTATAGCAGCAAATTACTACCACACTGAAATCTTTAATGTTCATAAAAATATTTGGATAACCACAAGTCCACGACCCACAGCCTAATGTGAATGTTTTTCAACCATAAAATGTGGGAGTAAATAGGGGTTGATGTGCACCTAAAGACTTGATATAAATCTGATTTTTGCTTTGAAGTGACCCTACCACAATTATCAAGGAAAAAAAGAACAATTCAACATTTTTTTAAAATTTAGCTATTAACCGAGTGTCCAACACATACTCAAACAAACATGCACGGGGATTCAAATAAACACAAGGGGAGTGGCGATCCAGGTTCGAACGCAGGATTCCACATAAAATGTCCCTACAACCAAGTCAAGCCAAATAACTAAGTTGTGACAAGCATTTAGTATATCACAAAATAAATCATATAGGTGAAATAGTTATAATTGAAAAGAGTTTAAAGAATATACATTACAAATGTAAAACTTTTTTGCACATTTATCTAATCAAGATTTTCTCACGTAGATGTTTTTTGAAACATTTTAGAAAATAATATAGTAAAGTGGTATTACAATGAAATCCGATAGATGATTGGGGAAAAAGGTTTTCCACAGGCAATGTATAGTACTTGAACTATAGAAAAAGCAAATCAAAAGTAAGAGACAACATGATTTTTGTCTAATTCCCTGTTTGGTTTAGCAGTGCATGAGCGAAACATGTGTCTCAAAGATCAGTGGTCGTGAAAAGGCAGAAGCTGGAAAACATAGCTTATGTGGTAACGTGGTTTCCTACCGTGATTTCACATGTGCCAACACCATACCAAACACTCGATGAATAAAACTAAAACAGAGAGGTCGATACCTTCTTCATTTCTCAGAAGAAATGGAAGACTCTATTTATGAGAGAGAAAGACAAATGTGAGATTAGAAGGAGCAAATTTTAAAACTACTTGTATACATGGGTCTCTTCAAACTTTCTTTATGCCTTTATCTCGTCAAATGGAGCCCTCTATTTCTTATGAGAGGATCCCAACCCAAAATCGAGTATAATATATAGAATGCAACTTCAGTATGATACACATTAATCCTACCTTACAGGTAGAAATTCAGAAACAAACAGTATAATAAGTCTCACATTTCAAATACCTTAGATCAATCATACAAATGATGAGGAGACACAAAGATATGTCAATCCTAGAATCCAAGTAGGGTGGTTGAAGCAAAAAACTTCAATCGTAGTTTGAAATAGAAAAGTACCGTTCAAGTTTAAAAGAAAATTTCACAACAGTATGTAAGAATAAGAATACAAATACTATGAACAAAGCTGGGGGCGACTGTCATTATAATGTGGTGATCGTGTAACTTCATATGGGTATGTGTGGAGAATAACCACATAAGCAGGAGTAAGAAGAGTTAAACAAGTAGATGATAGTATAATAGTCAGAGATTAAGGAAAACCAAAGAAAACTAAAGCCAAATATTAAGAGATTTAGAAGTAATCAAGTAAATGATCTAATGCACTTTGTAAACTTAATTCAGTACCTAATATTGTGACAGTTGATTAATCCATGTAGTCAACCTCGCCCAATAAAAAAACATCTAATTGTTGTCGTATATTTAAGAACATAAAATTTAAGAACAGACAATTAAGAATACAAATATTAGGGAGAAAGCTGGGGAGACCGCAAATAAAGAAAAGATGGTAATCGTCTATATGTGAACATAATACATGACGTAATATTTAGAAGTAAACAGTCTATTTGTGAACATAATACATGACATAATATTGCAAAGTTAATCCACAAAACCAACCTCATGCAATAAAAATAAGTATAAATTTATTACCTACTGATTAATTGATTAGTATTTTTATTTTTTATTCTTTAACGAGCGTCCTTATACTCTAAGTGGGTCATCTCATCAAGTTTAAATTGAAATAAGATCTACACTCGTACAAACACTAGTGATTAGGGGCATCCAGAAAACTTTTGGATCTCAAATTTACCTCCAAATTAGTGGGACTGCAAACCTTTTCAAAATACAATCATGTTGTTAACAATTAACATAACTAATAACCTATTACAGTATTGCTCAAAAAAAAACCTATTACAGTAATACACTAATATGGTATACCTAATGCTAAATAATTTTTTATACAGTTTAAACAACATTTTTATCCACATAACACATGTGTATCAGTTTTGGTCTTTAAAAAAATAAAAAATCGTCCATCAATAAAGCCTCCTCTTTATAAACTGTTATCAAGAGTCTTATCTATTCAATGTGGGACTTGGGTTTTTCCCAATACAGGGAGGGGGAGTGGAAGAAAAGGGGAAGAAGGAATGGCAGGGAAAGGAGTGAGATGGGGTGGCAGGGGAGGGTTTTGGGCTTTTAACTACGTAAAAAAACCTCATTGAAGTGCGTGTCTATAGTGCCAAGTGACCATGTTGAGGAGGAATTCTGTGAGCCACATTATCACATAAAAAACAATGATGCAGCACTAGCCATCCCCGACAATTAAATTTGAAGGACCAGAATCAAATACAGGGTTATTTAAGTCCTCCTAGTACTAACAAAAGTGAATTTGAGGTGAAGTGATGTGCTGTGTGTGCAACCATGTGAGGACATTTGGTAATGGAAAAAGAGGCATTTATCATGCCAAACAAATAAACCATTGGCAAAGGCAAAGAGCAAACTGACCAAATCAAGAGTGTAGATTCATTTTGTTCAAAAAAAGAGTGTAGATTCATTTATTTATGGTTTCAGGGTGCAAAGGAAAAATAGTTACAAAAGAAAACTATGATAAAGATTAAACCAAATCCAGAAACATTAAGAGATAGAAAGGTCAGGGAGGAGAACACTTGAACCATTCAAAATATTTTATTCAAGTACTTGTGGTTCTCACAGATGGACATATTCATTAATGTATCCAAATGCTTAATTAAGTTCACAGATATGAATGTGGATTAGGGATTCAAACTAGGACATAGCCCAAATAAACTCAGCAACTGCAAAGGTTACAACCATGTTGCCATAGCACAAAATAAAACAAACTTGGTATTTGCAAACCTACCAATGATTGCATAATGAAGAAACTAAGTGCTGTTGATGTGCAGTGGAAGCAACAATGATTTGACACCAGAAATTAAGCAGCACCAACAAGGTCACTTAGGGCCAGCTTGGATTGGTTTATTTGAGCTTATCCACTAGCATAAACGCCTGAAAGACTGTTAGGAGAAATTTTGAAAACAGCTTATGACACGTTCATAAGCTGTTTTCAACTTATTTTCATAAGCTCTCCAAGATAATTTTTGAAAACATCTTATAGCTTGTAGCTTATACAAAAAATAATTTTATTTTATTTCATCTTTTGTTATAGAAATAACTTATACACAGATGCTTATCATGATAATATAAATGTAAAGATCGAATTACTAAATGTAAAAATTCATGAATCTGCTAGGTTTCAGGACACCTACAACCCTCGTTTCTGTTCTTCCTTTATTCCTTCAGACCGAAAATTACATTCAAATTCAATACGAATTTTAAGTCACCCACGCTTGAAATACAAACATCGAGCATCCTAAACAAGAAAACTACACTATATTCCTAGCACTTAACAAAGGCTAGTATTACTCAAAACCCTAGTTTCCATTATCAGTTAATATGACAGCAATTTAAAAGGTGAAACAGAGAAATCATGTAGCAGAGAAAAAACTCACGGGAAGAAGAACAATTGCTATTCGTTGAAGAGACTACGAAGGCGAGAAGCGAAGAGACCAGTGGAATCTTGAGAAGCTTCATGAAGCAATGAAGTCTTGATATTTTTCATACGATCGGTGAGTGAGTCGTGTTCTTCCCTCAGATCATGAGTATCCTCTTGGAGTCCATGGATTCGGTACTTTTGTCCCAAAGATTTCATGCTTAAGAGAAGAATTCCAGTCATTGCGAAAAGTTGAATGAAGCTGTCTTTTCGTTTCATCGCGTTCGCAAAAAAGCTTAGCTTCTTCGAACCAACAGCACCGGCGGCATTCGGTCGGACTGAGGAGGAGGAAGACATGGTCACACCACTTCTTTCACTGCTTGTTGTGATTCATCGCCAGCCACAGCTCGATGAGTGAGCGTCTATATACTGTTATAGCTTCAATAAAAACCTCAATATTTTTTTTTTAAGGAAAACCTCCATACACCCTAAAAATCGACTTTTAGATACATTTAATTAATAAATGTATGTGGTCTTTATTATATGTCTAATAAATAGATTTTTTTTTATATTAGTGATCGGAGGGTGTACTTTTTATAAAAAAAATTAGGCTTCATATTTAAGGGCGTAAGTGGTTCAGACAAAGCGAACCGAAATTCTAAACCGAAAAAATATTGACCTTGTTTGATGTTGAGATCTAACGAATAGATGGATCGAACTGAAGCCTATTGCACCCCTCCAATTTACCAATATCATTCCTTCTTCACCTTACACACACTTAACTAAAGTTACCTCATTTCGGTGGTACTTGAATACCATCATCTAAACCAAACCTAACAAAAATTTATTCTTTTCAAAGGAAAAACTTGAATGTCGGGCGAATCCTTGAGTCATGTTGTTTGGCTAGTTTGAATTTGCCGCATTTAGAGGTAAGATAATTGTTGTAGTTGGAAGATGCATTCTCGAATATAATTTAATTTAATGTAATGTAACTTTCATTCGAATTTATTTAATACACAATTTTTATTCAAATGCACGCTGAGTTTATTAGTATTTATTTATTCGAATTTACGCTGAGTTTATTTGTTCATTTTTTTTTCGAGTTTATTCATTACGCTACATTTTTTTCGAGTTTATTCATTACCTTACTTTTTTTTGAATTTATTCATTACGCTACTTTTTTTTCGAGTTTATTCATTAAGCTACATTTTTTTTTCGAGTTTATTCATTACACTACTTTTTTTTCGAGTTTATTCATTACGCTACTTTTTTTTTTGAATACATAATTATAAAATAAATGCAATAAAAAGGAAAGGAGTTCAAATTTATTTATTCAATATTTATTTATTCAATACATAATCATAAACATAAAATAAATGCAAATATAATACAAATAAAAAACAAAATTAATAAATATAACTCTCGTTTTATTAATATAATTCAAACATTACAATAATGAATACATAAATTTTATTTGAATTCACTAATCTACTTATTATCTTTTTACTCTTTTGAGTAAAAAGTTTTTTTTACCCTATTCAGTATATACCAATAACTTTTGGGGAAAATAGTGATCAGTCCTATTGGAGAAAAAGACATCAAGATCCCTTGAAGTAAATTTAAATTTGGTTCCTTTTATAACCCCATGATGAATCTTTTTACCCACGATAAAAAGATTTCGGGAGTAAAAGGAAGCAAAAATAATTTTACCTCAAGGGATGATGTCTCCCCAACTAGATCGATCACTATTTCCTCCAAAAGCTACTAGTACATACATAAAGGGGTATAAAAGAGCCTAGGGAGACTAAAGAAACAAAGAAAAAATAAGAGAAAGAGGGGGAGAGAGTGGGAGGAGATAATGTGACGAAAAGAGGAAGTTTGTGAGGATATTTATAGGTAAAAATGGTAACCTAGGTTGTATTTATCATAAATATGGTCAAAAAAACGTGTAAAAATGGTAAAAAAAACGTGTGAATTGAATGTTGAAAACCTGACCAAAGTGAAAAAACGTGTGTTCTTGAGTTTTGACCTCCGGTCAATTAGCGTGAGTTAACATGCAACTTAAGTCACGTAAGGGTATTTTCGTCATTTCACTTCGGAATGAGCAAATACATTTGGGTGAGCAGAATTCGGTTGATCTTTCTAACTAACCACATTCGTTTCTGGCTTTGAAAAAGTCGCCATAGTCGTCGTTTTGATTTTAGAGAGAGAAAATCATCGAAGAGTTTGTGCTTTAGAGAG
>Ga0209282_1000944_pt1 | contig 15223 bp, 13 predicted proteins | sample Mtrugardesep15_FD_187529 | JGI IMG/M metagenome (GOLD analysis project Ga0209282, IMG submission 187529) | Root nodule microbial communities of legume samples collected from California, USA - M. trunc garden sep15 (SPAdes) (version 2) | ecosystem: Host-associated > Plants > Roots > Nodule...
CCCCTTATTATTATTATTATTATTATTATTATTATTATCATCATCATCATCACTATCATCGTCATCAATGAGCATGTGTTTACTAAAAAAAATTAGACAAAAATAGTATGAGAAGTTTTTAATTATTTAATTGTAATAACAAGTTTTTTTTCATACAAATTAGGTCATTCATACCAATTAGTACGAAGATACTAACTAAAGAAGAATAATTCCTCAAGTTTCATCAACAATGTTTCGTTATCATCGTGGACAAATATTAGTCTTCTTCCTCATCAACTTGTAGACCAACAATGATTGTAGTTTTGAACGAGTTACCGATACGCTTCGTTTCATACCATCACTTGAAATTCGAATGGACCTTGATAACATAGTGTTTCAGCTTAAACGTGGTCTCAACTTACCTTATGATGCTGAAGTTTTCTTTATTTCGCTTAAAATTGAGACCGAAACCGAAATAGAACCATCACATCAAGAAGTTATTGCTCGTGTTTTGTCTCAGCTAATGTTTGAACAATTTCATTGTGTCCCAATTCAAACACTCGCAACCATTACTACCATGTTTCTGCAAGCACTACCTTTGGTCTTTGTTACATTAGTTCATTCCTCTCTCAAAGGGTAAAGTACACGTTTTGATCATCCTCACTAGAACGCATACAAAAAAGACAACAAAATCTTCGTCAACAAGGTTTTCGAAGTTCTCAACCTTAATTTAGACTATATTTGATTCACGATTATCATTTAATGATGTTACCAATTTACTTGAGGAAACGTTTTCCTAATGTCAAAATTGGTTTTTTTCTTCACAACACTTTTCCACCATTTGCAATTTACCAAACAATGATGTTGGTGAAGAGATTCTTAGGGCTTTTTGAATTGTGATTTGGTTGGGTTTCAAACTTTTGACTATGCTAGAGATATTTTGTCATGTTGTAGTAGGATTTTAGGTTGGGGTTGTGGGTGTAAAAGAGGTTACATTGGTGTTGATTCATTTGGTAGAAATGTTGCTATCAAAATCTTCTTATGGGGATTGACACAGATAATCTCAAATGACTTTTGTCGTAGTTGGGTACAATAAAATGGGTGAAGGAATTGAAAGAGAAATTTGAAGAGAAGGTTGTGATTTAGGGGGTTGATGACACGGATTTGTTCAAAGGTATTAGGATTGATGTTTTTGGCTTTTGGAAAGCTTTTGAAAGCAGATGAAGATCTTAAGAGGTAAAGTTGTGTTGGTTCAAATTCTGAATCCAGCGAGGAGCAGTGGAAAAGACATTATGGATATGAAGCTTGAAATTGAAGATATTTCTAACCAGATAAATGCAGAATATGATGATGAGCAATCTGGGTATAGACCAATTGTTTGCATAAATGGTTCGGTTTCTACTCCGGAGAAGGTTGCATATTATGCTATATCAGAATGTTGTATTTTGACTATTGTCGGGGATGAGATGAATTTGATTCCTTATGAGTATATCGTTTGAAGACAAGGTAGTGTTCAATTGGACACAACACTTGAATTGGCAATGGATGGGATAAAAAAGTGTTGTTATTGTTTTTGAGTTCATTTGTTGTTCGCCTACACTCAGCTTTGCGATTCGGGTGAATATGCAGAACATTGATGATGCTTATGTGAAAATGAACTCAACAATAAAGATGGGGGGTTCTGAGAAGCAATTGCGGCACAAGAAGAATTACAAGTACATAAGCTCTCATGTAGCATATTGGGCTAAGAGTTTTTGATCAGGATTTAGAGATAGCTTCTAGGGAGCATTATCTAAAGATATATGTGGGATTATTACTTAATAATTTTAGAATCATTGCTTTGGATCCTAGTTTTAAGAAGCTTTGTCTTGATGACATTGCCCCTGCTTACAAAGATACCAAAAATTTGAAGATAAGGTTATCGTTTTGGGGGTTGATGACATGAATCTGTATAAAGGTATTGGGTTGAAGTTCTTGGCATTGTTAATACTTTCGAAGGATAATGAAAATTTTAGAGGTAGTGTTGTGCTGGTTCATACACTGAATCCAACGAGGAGTAGTGGAAAAGACATTCAAAATTTGAAATACGGGATTAAATACATTCTAAACAAATTTATAATAGATACATACTTCATAAATGTAAAATAATTAAAATTCACAGTTGTATTTTTAACATATATATTATTCTTTCTCAAATGATATTAAAGGCTCAAATAGTCGTATCTAATACATGACTCAAAGATATATTGGTGGTTCATGCATGTAGTTGTTGATGTTATTATTTGTGATTGAAATTCACGATCTTAAGAGTCATGTTTAATTCATGAGAATGAAAGAAAATCAATTATGTATGATTTATCCAATATATAAAATTGATTTTAATTTATAATCAATGATATATTAATTGTGTTTTTATCTTTTATTTAAGCATGTTGTGAATTATTTCACAACACCGTTAGAATATTGTAATGACTAATTTTTTAGCATAATTTAAGCAGTCTGCTTTAAAGGTCATTCCACATAAAAAAATAAAAATAAAAATGGGGATTTTTTTTATAGATGTTTTGTGGATTTGCTGTTGTGTGCATCGTGATGTTTCATTAGAAATATTATTAGTACTATTATATATTAATTCGTCTTTTATTTTATTTTTTGTAAATGTGTACCCCAAGTTTTTTATTCAAACTTCGTCACTATATAAAGACGAAACAATTATAATAATATGATCAAGAGGGATATTATTGTTCAGCACTGCTCTGCTCCCGAGGGATTTTATCCCGACGGAATCACGACACGTTTACAACATATAATTTTGCTCTTACCACAATACAAGGGAGGGCGCCACAATACAAGGGAGGGCGCCACAATACAAGGGATGGTATTCTTGTAATTAAAAAAATATTTAGTTGAAATTAGGTAGCCGTGAGAATTTCGCTAGCTATTCCGTTGCGATAACTAGCATTATTCATTATTGTTTTAGTTGACACATGATATCAACAATCTAAGGATTGACTTTGCCTTGGGTTTTGTTAGAAGCATAGTTTTAAAACCCGACTCGGACCGGCTGATCTGATCGATTGAACCGTGAACCGGTGGTGTAACCGATTCGAGCTGGTTATCAGATCGGTCGTGCAATTGAACTGGTGAAAAGCGGTGTAGCTCGGAAAAAACCGATGGAAATCGATGACTCAGCCGGTTTTTTGAGCCAAACCGGTTTTGTAATTTTTTTTTCAATTTTATGTCATAATTAGTCATTAAGCACGCATTAATACTAATTAATGCTCGGTTTAATACACTTAATGTGCTGCTTCCTAAAGTTTCAACTGTTTTGACTTTTGTTGAAAAAATCAGAAATTGGAAAAAATGGATCGATCTAGGAATCGAACCGGACACATCGAAGTGTATCACTAAAAGCCAAACCACCGGATCTTCATTTGTTCCTTTGAAAGAACTCATCGAATTTTTTGTTCAAAAAGAGCGGATCATTTTTAAATATAATATTTACACAATAATAATAATATACATATCATCTCTCCTCTAAAAACAATATTTCTTGTAAAATAAAAATCTCTCCCCAAAATTAATAATATACATATCATATTTTTTTTTATAGAAAATCTACCTATTATATTAATAGTAAATAATATGCAAAACAAAATATATTTCATGTCTTCTTTCAAAAAAATAAATATATATTTCATGTCTCTTTGAACAAAATAAATATTTTTCATGTCAGCAAAATATAGCCACACTCTTTAAACAATAATATATAACTATACAAATATTAATATACATATTACATTTTAGTTTTTAAGTGGTCGAGTCATTAGTTTAATCAAATTTTATTTGGGTAAATACCAACAAAATTTTAATCTTAAGACCGAGTCATCTGACCGAGTTATTCAATTTGATCCGGTTCAGTTATGCGGTTCAACCAATGACCCAATGATTCGACAATTAACCCAGTGACTCAGTATCCTTACCGAATCGATGACCGAGCCGAGTTTTAAAACTATAGTTAGAAGAGTTTCATTGCGTTTTAGCTTTTTGTTACCTTTAAAGACTCACATCGATTTATACTGTGGTTTTTGTGAGCACTGTCTTTGGCCTCCGTTAATAATTGAAGATAATATATGATGAAATGCACGAAATTGTTATTAATGATCGGAGATTACTTCTCTGTTCCATAAACAATTTCTATTATGTTTTATGAATGGGTTATATATTTAAATTTTCTGCTAGCAAATTCACATAGTCACCATGTTAGTAGTGATTGCACTTGGGTGACATAGAGTTGGTAATATTGACCAACTATAATGTCACATGTCGCTTTTTCTCTCTATCTTTTATATAGATTGTGACATTGTGATTGACCAATATCACTCAACTCTATGTCATCCAAATGCTACTATGTTAGAAGTAGTTGAAACTTGAATACGAGGTCAAAAGGACCAAATTTTAATCCAAGTTTTGATTTAAAATAAATAAATATATTGAGTTTGAAAAGAAACTCTTGTCACAAGACCAACCCCTTGTATTTAGACACACTTTTATAAAATTAAAAAAATAAAATGAAAATGATTAAAGTGATATTGATTGATGTGACTATTTTATTTATTTTTTAATTTTGTTGATTTATGTGTGCGCCTAAATGCTTGCGACTTTCTCCGAGTTTGAAATCTAGATCACTCCATCTCGTCATCTCGATCCATGACTATTGATGGGATTGCCGTGTCTTAAAACAAAAATCAACTAAATAGTTGGTAATATTGAGGAAAATGTTTGCAAAATATAACTACTTCAACACCCTCTTTGTAACAGATTTGGTTGAGTTTGACCCGACAATCTAGATCACCGGATCCATCTGAAAGTACTTCGCTATTCCGCGTGGTTAGTTTACTTACACCCTTCTCCATTGTTTTCGCACTTCACTTTCTTGTTTTTTCAATGTTTTTCACTTTTTGGCTTTTGAAGTCAATGCATTTCGACACTACTGTACAAACCTACGACTAGTATTAGAACTGGTTTTGATGTTTGGATTTTTTTGAGTAGAATTGATTCTAATTTGAAGCTAAGATTCGTAGATTTTGATCTCTAACATAATTTTTACACTCAAATATATCATTCAGCTCACAATAAGTCTCTGTAGCGCCAAACACACTAAACATGATTTGGAAGTGTTTTTGGACTCGCAATTAAACAAGAAGGAATTCAAATCAAAATATTTCTATCTCGCTCAATTTTCACATTCTCATTTTTTTCACATTTCAATTTGCCACCATTAAAATAAGTATATGGCTTAAAACTAGAAGCAATATTTTTTGCAGGAGATTGTTTAACTTTTAGGGATGGAGAATAAATGTTCAATAGAGGGACCACTGGTAGAGGAGTTAACTTTTCTTGAAGGCTCAACTCCCTTCAATAGTTGTCATGCTTCTACCATTGTTGAGGTAATGGCTTAAAAAATTAAATTTTCCCCTTCAAGAAATATGTTATGTATTTTTTAATACAATGTTGTTTGATTTCTGTAGGTTGATAAGGACCATTTTTTGGTTGCCTATTTTGGGGGTACATCAGAGGGGGCACCCGATGTCAAGATATGGTTGCAGACTTACAAAGTAAATAATTTATATATGCCGTACCTCGTCCTCATGTCTTTAAAATCCTAGGAAAGTTTACATTCTCATACCACTATATTAATTTTGAATCGTTTTATAAAGGTCAATTGTGCCTTGAAAAAATTGGACACAAATTTTGATTTCTGTATAGCCATATAAACTACGATGTCTTTGTACCTTCAATGTGTATAGGAGGAGAGTACTGAGCTCTGACTTTTTTGAACACATTTGGTGGATAGAATGGAAGATGGGAATCGCCGGTAATTGCTGATGAACAACCAAATGTTCCTATGTGGAATCCTGTACTATTCAAACTTCCGACAGATGAGCTACTTCTATTTTACAAGATAGGCCAAGAAGTTCAGAAGTAAAGTTTACATTTTTTGTCCTCTTATTACCTCTATTTTTCTCTCGTGCAAGAATTTTATGTTCCAATGCTTTTATGATAATTCTTGTTCAATTTCACTATCCTTCATTGCATTAAAGAATTAAATGCATACATGAGATTTCTATTTGTAGCTTTTTTCATTAGACCATTTTCTTCCAAATATTTTTATATTTATTTGAGATTTCATGAAAATATGCATATTTGTAAATTATGAATCAGCTAGCATATCTTGTGATACGACAAAGATTATTTGGTCACCTGAGTAAAATTATTTATGATACTGACTTTGGCTCTAGATAAAACTCTGCAATACAGTATCTTATTAGCTTTCTCAGTTCTCACGGGTTACTTGCCTCTTATTACTTCTACTTACCGAAATGTGGTTAACTGAGAAGTTAGAATGATAACATTCATAGAATACTGATATCAGAACAGTTTCGGCATGTAATTTCATATTTGTAAGTAAAATACACCTCAATTTGGATAAGGGCTTTGTCTAGAATGAAGTGTTTATCTCTATAAGCCACCTTACCTCCCTCCCTACACCCGCTGTAATAGCACCATGTTATTTTGAGTTTGTTATTTGTCTCGCTTTCGCATCAGCATACTTAGTTTGTTCAATTTCAGATGGAGTGGATTCGTCAAACGCTCGTATGATAAAGGAAATACTTGGACCGAAAGAGAGCAACTTCCTCCTGGTATATTAGGACCTATAAAGAATAAGGTACACCAGAATCTATTTCCTTCTATTTTATATATAGCAAGAGTTTTGGAATTTATAGCAATACTTACTAGTTCTGAATTTAATTACTATTTCTCAGCCCATTTTGTTAGAAAATGGCCATTTAATTTGTGGATCGTCTGTTGAAAGCTGGAACTCTTGGGGCGCCTGGGTTGAGGTTGTAACTTTACTGATCCTAATTGAACGGTTTGTTCCAAAGATGCACTGAAATGTTAGCGGGGTAACATTTTTTGTTTTGGTGTGCTATAGGTCACTTCAGATTTTGGCAGGTCATGGAGCAAGCATGGCCCGATTTACATTGAAAATGAACCTCTAAGTGTGATTCAACCAGTACCTTATCAGACTGCAGACGGGAAACTACGCGTCTTACTACGATCCTTTGATGGCATTGGTAGAGTATGTATTTCAGAATCATCAGATGGTGGCCAGTCTTGGGGACATGCGAAACCCACTCAGCTTCCTAACCCAAATTCAGGTAAGTTTTGGTAGCTGTATATTACATGCTATTTTTGCTGCATAATTATGACAGTTGTATTTAACTATAACTATAAGAACTAGGTTGATCATGGATTTGATTAATTTTGACGTTCTTTACATCACCATATGTATCCCTTGATAATTCTTTGCTACTTAATCTATTTCGTGTATTAATGACGCATCCACCTACTCTCGTTTACTAGGTATTGATGGGGTTAAGCTTCGAGATGGCCGTATATTGCTTGTTTATAATACTACATCGAGGGGCGTACTTAAAGTTGCACTTTCTAATGATGATGGTGATTCTTGGTATGAGGCTCTCACATTGGAGGATTCTTCTGGGATGGAATTCTCATATCCTGCTGTTATCCAAGCTAGTGATGGGCTAATACATATCACCTATACATATAAAAGGACACAAATTAAGGTACACGCTTAAAATTTATGCAGTAGCTGTCTTTAAATTGTAGGTTTCAGTTTGGAGATAGCTGAGTGTTTTTCTATAAATTAATGTGAGATTCCTTTCATGTATTTCCTGATAATATTAACCCCCTAATCTTTTCTTTGGCAGCATGTTATTCTTCAGCCAAATTGATGTGGAGTAAATTTCCTCAAGTAAGCAGAGACAATTAATGTTGTCTGTCTCTAATTACATGGCTTTTTATTTCTTTAGTATTTTAATTCATTATCAAAACTATCCTACTGGTACTGTTTGTTTACTACAAACTCTTAAATTTATGTTATATTTGCAGAACATTTGTGCATCAGTCTTCACATATTTTTTTGTTTCTAATATTTCATACGGAAGCAAAAATTTATCCTTACACAGAACACAGCTATAGACATGGATACAGTTGCAAAAGTGGATTTTTTTCCCCTAACTATTAACTTTATTTAAATTCTGAAAGAGTTGTGATTGAAAAACTATTGTGTTTGAGAATAATTTAAAGTGAGTTTAGAAGAGTTTTTTTTACTGTAAGTGATATTAGAAGAGCTGATTCTGGTTAAATGATAAAATAGTACTCCCTCAATTCCTATTTGCAAATTCACAAAGACCAAAAGAGTACTTTCAAACGAGTTAATGCTAATTAGTTTTTCACCGATATATCCTTAACACTCATTAAATGGAACTCACTTGTATAAGAATGTGGATTTTTTTTTCATTTTTCTTTTTGACAAAAGTAAAATAGGCTCAAAATAAAGTAATATAAAAAGGATTTCAATAATTATACATTTGTATTATGTCTTTCTTATAAATAGAACTACAGATATTATCATTTTTAAAATATAACTCAATGGTTTCACATCCAGAGCATAAAAAAAATAAAAACAGTAGCAGCTCTTGTATAATTGGCAAGCAAAGCAAACTAGACAAGACTCCTCATAAAGCTATGTTATCAATAACGCACTATAGCATAGCAGTGGTAGTGTTTGGAGCAAGTTTGTCAAAATCGAGATTTTGCTTCGGGTTGAAAAAGAAGAGCAAAATTAAAAATTGTAAAATCGCAATCATAATCAAAGGATTTTACTCAATTTTTTTGTAGAATCGATATAAGAAATCGTAAAATCGCAATCAAAATCGATGGATTTTACCAAAACAAAAATAATGTTAAATATGTTATAAATTGTATATAGTCATAAATGACTCACTTTAAAAGTCCACAAAATACTTATACATAAATGACTCAAAAACATAGACAAAATCCTTTAAAACCCTTTTAAAATCCTACGATTTTGTATGAATTTCACGATTGTGATGCATTTTTACTGGGATTTTGTCTATTTTAAGATTTTGCTATGTATTTGAGTCGTTGAAGGTGAATAAAGTTGCAAAATCCTAGATTTTAAGGTTTAAGTCGGGATTTACTACTCAAGTGTTGCTGAAAAATCAAAATACAATATCTATTTTCTTGTGGGTATAACTCATTTGTACTTCAACCCAAAAATAATAATTCACTGATCTTAAGCATATCCTTTATATTTTGGCTAATTGTGCTATGTTGCAAAGAATTGTTCGTCCGAATGCTTCATTTGATTGCAGTGTCGCCGTGATAGTATATGACTGAATTTTCGGCCTACAATTAATACCAGTTACATATATGTTTCTCTACGCTGTTGTATAGTTTTATAAGGGTATAAGAGTACCCATAATTGGCCTATATTATAACTATCAACTTGAAGTAGCTTTATGGTAATGAAATTCAGCAGCAATCAACATGTATTGTCTTCTATCAATTTATTAAAAAAAAAATAAAAAATTGTATCAAAAGGAAATAAATTCAGCAACATGTCAGTAGAATCCATTTATTTGAACCTTCTTCGTATTGGAGTGTGTATTTTCTCAATTGCACGGGAGAATTGTTTGTGGTAGATCAATTTAATCATTGTGACATAGGGTATATTTTGAGAAATGATACTTTGAGATCAAAATTTTGATGTAAAATACGGTGTATTTTGTTTTGGTTAATCCTTTGACGAGGGTTTATAGAAAAAGTAGTACACTCAAAGGCATAGAAAGTCTTTTTCCAAGAAATAATGTTTGTATCTCCTAAAAAAGTACGGTTCTCTCTAGTATGGACCCTCTAAAATGTGGTTCACCCATAGACCCTTAGTTTTACCTGACATTACCGGTTGTTTTCATTTTCTTTAAAAAAACTAAAAATAAGCAAAGAAAGAAAGTTGTGTTCCTTTTTCTTCACATGCTTCCACGCCACAGTTCAAAGGCGAGGCTTTGGAAGTTTCTTTGAGACCCGTACTGAATACCAAAGTTCAGTGAGTTGTGCAACTTGAAATCAATTTTCTAAATCCCCAGTTTTGAGTTCCTTGAATGTCGATTATGGACAAATACCAAATAGTTTTAACAAAAAGTTTTGAGCAAAATTTTGTTTGGATTGCATTAATATATCTTTGCCTAACGATGGGATGGTTGAGAAATGCAATTTGCTAACTTTACAGAAGGTCTATTATTGTTGAAATTTATTTTTGAAGTCATGAGAAAATCAATTTGGATGAAGAAGTGAAGAAAACTGAAAATTAAATGTCAAATAATGTAAGAAAATTGTGAGGGCCAAGGGGGAATTTATGAAGGTTGTTGCTAATGCACGGAGAAAGCGGTGGTCAATGGAAGATCAAGATATGACTTTGGTTGGATTCAACCAACATGTGTAGGCAAAAAAAATAATTAAAAAGTGACATAGTTGAAGGTGAATTGATAGTGCAAACTTTAGGAATGACAACTTACTAATGCAAATAGAAATGGGTGAAGAGTCGCAGAGGTCATTGATGACGGTGGTGCGTTGGAGCTAATGATTGAAATGTTGGATATTTCAGGAAAACTGCAGGAAGACAGTTGGTGGCATGAATTTTTTATTTTTTATTTTAATAACATGTTATGACCGATAAAAAGCAAGGGTTCATGGATGAACCACTTTTAAAAGGGTCCATATTAGGGGCACCCAAAAAGTACTTCAATATAAAAAAAGAATAACGCAAATAAATACAATGAAGAAAAGGTACTTAGTTTTGTATATTTTTACGAGGGATCTAGTTTTGTATTGGTGGGGTTTCCCACCATGTGAAAGTAAATTTCAACCATTAGATAGATAAATGAGAAACATCATATTACACTATAATTTTTAATTTTAGTCACTTTATTTTCAACCATGAAACAACCAAAAAACTTTATTTCTTCCATGAATCACAAGAAAAAATTAACATTCAATTCAAGCAACACAAGAATCAAAACCATGCAACTCTTCCATTAACACATTTTGGGCTTCTGTTTCACTGAAGCCTTTATTTCAATTGGTTTTTTTTTTCTTCACGAATTAATGGTTTATTTGTTATCATGGTTAGTTTTTAAAAATCTGTATATCTTTAGCTTTGGATTTTTTTACATATTTTGGGTTTTTGTTTTCCTTCATGTTTAATCATATCACCATAAATGGTAATTGGATCTGAAATAAATGAATCAATTTGAAACCTAACATTCAATTAGAATTGTGCACCACGTTGTTAAACAAAAGAAAGAGGTGGAAGCAAAACAAAAAGGATGCCCAAATTTTGGAATGAAATTGGAGGATACACGTTGTTGAAGATGGATAGCGTGAATCTCGTAGTTTGCTAGTGATGGACAATGAGGAAGATGAATTGTAGAGGTTGAAGATAAAGTGACAAAAATAAAACAATCTAATGTAAAGAGACTATGATAAGATCAATGTTGCTCATTTATCTAATGGTTACAATTTACTTTACTATGGTGGGAAAAAACTTCCCTTTCCCTTAGTAAACCCCACCCTATATGTTATATTTTCCAGAAATGTGTCTTTATACGCATACGAAACGAACAAATGAGTTATTTGACTATATTTCACTCCCGTGTTGTACACGTTGCACATGTTTGTCTCACGGGTACATAGTTTTTCAGTGAGCTGAACTGTGAAACCAAACCAATCATCAACCATGTCTCTGTTTCTTTCCTTTGTTGTCCATATAGCCTTCTTAATCTCTTCTATCATTCACACTGCTTACTCATTTTCTGGGTATATATTTCACATTGCTGATCCATTATTATATATATATATATATAAATTTTTCTTCTTCATATTCATTTTTTTTGTTCATAAGAAGCAATTAAACTCCTCTGAATTAAGTTGCAAATTTCTGCAGGCTAAACTCTACAGCATCAGAAGCTCATGGTAAAGGCTACATACAAGGGTTTGTTGTGGAAGAATTCACTTTTCCTGCAAAATCAGTTCCCTTCAATAATTGTCATGCTTCGACCATTGTTGAGGTCATACATTACAACGTGTATTTTTTTCCTTCCATTTTCAATCACTTTTAAGGTATATAATATAAAATACCTATTTGTTTTTTTATTTCACTAGGTTGGGAAGGGTCATTTTTTGGTTGCCTATTTTGGAGGCACATCAGAGGGTGCACCTGATGTGAAAATATGGTTGCAGACTTACAAGGTACATATAAACAGTTAAATTTACATGATTGTGTCTCTGCACGTATATACGCGTATAATTAACCAACATTTGGTTGGTCAAAGTGGTAACGGACTTGAGCATCTTAAGCAATTAGTCATAGATTCGAATTCTGACTGTGTGTGTCGAAAAAACTTGGTTGAGAGGGGAGGACTCTCAGTGTGTGCTCAACAAATTCCCCGATAGAGATTTGACAATTCGAGCAGGCCCAATATCATCTCCTCTCTGTATCATATTTGTTTGATGTTCCTGTCTTTGGAGTTTAGAACATTGGAGGGAGAAATTGTTACTTGAATCTAGGTTTTTGACTGCTTGTTTCAATATTGTGAATGGAAATTTGGTGGCAGAATGGAATATGGCAAGCACCTGTAATTGGTGATGAAGAACCAAATGTTCCTATGTGGAATCCTGTACTGTTCAAACTTCCATCAAATGTGTTACTCTTGTTCTACAAAATAGGACAAGATTTTCAAAAGTAATGTTTCTATCCTTACATTCTTCATATATGTATGCATGTGTGTGCTTGTGTGTATTTTGCAATTTATGTTAGGGAGGTTCGTTTGAATTAAAGCAATTGAGGATTCAATATGAACTAAGAAATTGGCTTATTTTATTTTAGATGGAGTGGATTCATAAAACGCTCATATGATAAAGGAATTACCTGGACAGAAAGAGAACAACTTCCACCTGGTATATTAGGACCTATAAAGAATAAGGTATAACAAAAACCACACTCTGAATAGTAATTTTTAGCTAGGAGTATTGAATTCACTGTCATGAAAAAATTTATGATATTAGTAGTGAATTCAATTTGTTTTTGTTTAGCCTATCTTGCTGGAAAATGGTGACTTACTTTGTGGATCTTCTGTTGAAAGCTGGAACTCATGGGGATCATGGGCAGAGGTTCCTAATAGAACTGATCTTAATCATTTAATTAATACTGATATAAGCTCGTAATATAATTATATTCACTAGTAGTTGCATTATAACAGGTGACAGCAGATTCTGGAAAGACATGGAGAAAGTATGGTCCAATTTATATTGAGAATAATCCTCTAGGTGTGATTCAACCTGTACCATACCAGACTGCAAAGGGGACGCTGCGCTTCTTGCTTCGATCCTTTACTGGAATTGGTAAAGTTTATATTTCAGAATCCTTTGATGGAGGCAAAACTTGGGAGTATGCAGAACCTACACAGCTCCCCAACCCAAACTCAGGTTAAGTTTTTCCCAATATATTTATGTTGCTTGTACAGTTGTACTATATCTCGAAAGTTATCATATGACAGGGTAAGTTTTTTAACTGAGTTTTCCTATCGGTAATCTGCTACAGCTAGATGTGTATTTTTTATATTCCTGGTGTGTTGGAAATGTGAATAGTCAGTCGTGAACCGTCAGTCTTACATAGTCGACTAAGAATTGACTAAACGAATGATATATAAGAGCGGTGATTTACAAATAACAAAGTAGATGCGATTCATATACTTGGTGTCTTAAGGTTTGTTTGACGTTGGCGTCCGATGACGTAGTTAGTCCCACATTAACTAAGAATAACCTAAATGAAAGATATATAGGAGGGTGACTCGCTCGTTGTTGCTACTGGACCGACTTGCATTAATAGCTTATACTAAAAATTTCCTTTTATTGCATTAGGTATTGATGGGATTAAGCTTAAAGATGGCCGTCTATTGATTGCATATAATACAATTTCAAGGGGTGTGCTTAAACTTGCTCTCTCTGAGGATGATGGTGATTCATGGCACGAGGCACTTACATTGGAGGATACGGTGGGAATGGAATTTTCATATCCTGCTGTTATCCAAGCAAGTGATGGGAGAGTCCATGTCACCTATACATATAACAGAACTCAAATTAAGGTATATATATTATACATATGGCAGTTACACTTTCTTCTTTTGATGGCATTAGCATCATTCTGTAAAAGATGCTGGCGTGCATTTTTTTTTATAATTGATTAGACTAACTTTTTTCCTTGTTTTTATTTGGACAGCACGTTGTTGTTAGGCCAAGGTGATGCAGACCAACTTGTTTTTTCAGACAGAGAAGCATAGAAAACTAGACAATTTATGCATGCAATTCATGTATGGCCTTTTTTTTTTTTTTGTGAATGAAAGACAAGTCTCAACAAAAAGAAAAACGAAAAAATAGAACACTATAGGAAAGGTTACAAAACTACGATCAGCCAACATGGCTTGCGACAAGATGCTAGGAACAATGGGAAATTTTCTAAAATTTCTAGACGACCTCTAATCAAATTTTGCAAAGGCATCTGCAACTTGGTTAGCCTTGTGAAAAATATGTTGCATCTTATAACTCGACAAATCTCTAACGCAACCGGGCGATTTTTAGAAACCAACAAGCAAGGACGACTTCTTCCACACCCCTTCAAAATGAGCGAAAGAGCAGCTTGAGAATCTGATTCAAACACTACCTTTCTAAATTTATACTCCAGAGCGCTTAAAGCCAAAATGAATAGCCCAAAGTTCAGCCACTGTGATAGAACAAGCACCAGAATTAGATGACAAATCACAAGTAATCTCCGTCTTGATCACAGATAACCCCCACCACACGTTGCACGACCTCCAAAATCGGTAACAGCGCCATCTCCGTTAAATTTAAGCCAACATTTTTACGGAACAAACCACACACTGCTACTTAGACCAATTCTACTAGAACTATAATGCCAAAGCATATGTTGACAATGCAATCCTTGAAGAATTGAGCTAAGGCTAGCTTGACCAGGAAATAATTTGCTGCACTATAAGTACATGAATCGGTGAACACCTTATCAACAATTATATATAGGCTTTCTATCAGCAATTATATACATATAAATAACACAATGACTATAATTGAAGAGATTCAATTTAAATGCCATGCGTAGTTGCGTACTCACTTTTTTCAAGTTTCAACAAATCTCTAAAATAAAGTTCTAGTGTCACACATTTTTAAAAAAACTGCACATGATTTCAGAAGTGTATTTTTAGATTGGTTTTTTTTTTTTTTT
>Ga0209282_1000945_pt1 | contig 15204 bp, 15 predicted proteins | sample Mtrugardesep15_FD_187529 | JGI IMG/M metagenome (GOLD analysis project Ga0209282, IMG submission 187529) | Root nodule microbial communities of legume samples collected from California, USA - M. trunc garden sep15 (SPAdes) (version 2) | ecosystem: Host-associated > Plants > Roots > Nodule...
AAATATATTATCATTGAAAAAAGAGACACGGCATATCAATAACTATAAACATACATTTGTCAGAACTTCAATTTTCTCTTGAGGCTTTTGACGTGATTTTTCTACTAAAGATGCTCTTTGCACAGGAGATAATGCCTTTGTATACCGCTGGAGGGGAACAAGTGAACATAGCTACACAAATAGAATAGAAAAGGAAAAATAATAATCAGATGTAACCGATCCAAAAGAAAAACTGTTACAGCAAAATAATACAATTGGTACAAAAGAAGAACAAGGATATAGTTCATTCGGGCATAGAATTCAACAAACCTCCAGGGGCAAAAAGTTGGGCCGATTTGGCTTCCCAACATCAAGACATGGAAAGTAAGCAGAAGAGGTAAGCTCAATGCCACGGTGTTTAGCGAAATACTCATATACGGTAATATCCACTGTCTGCTCCGCGTTATTGTCTTCTCCATTTTTCACATTCATACTAAAACTGCCAAAGAAATAGAAAACTTCATGTTTTTCCAGTCATGAGACCCGTCACTTTTTATTTTCCCTTTTCTGAGATTTAAAGTTAAAAGAATAAACACTTGACCTTCAAAAAGAAGCACTTACAGTTGTTGAATGCAGGGTTTCTCACTCAAGCCCGAAATTTTGAATTCTTGGTTACGATGTGTAGCACGAACTCTTAAATTTTTAAGGATTCTCTTGGCCTACAGATTACCCAGAAAGAAAAATGCCTTCAGGAAATTACTTATGCCGAGTTAAGAATCTTATTTAGTTGTTTGTCACCTTTGCCCAGTCAATATAACGAGGTTCCCTCACACTCTGGTTGGATAGGAGAAAATCAATTACAGGTCCAGGTTTTACGATTGTCGTTGTGGACACATCTGAAATAAATACATCAAGAACATAAGCGAGAATAGAATACAACATTCTGGTGCCAAGATTCCATGATAAGTATGGGAGCATTCCTACCCATATTAAGAGACAATCCTCCCTTTGTAAGACGAAAACTGGAATGAATACCCCGAACTCCTTCTACTCCGCCTCCAACATCGATGAAATTCCTCGAGTCATTATGAAAAAAAGATTGCCTTACCAAGAGACACCCTCTTTCCACGCAAAAGAAAGGATTCAAGTTCAACTAAGTTAGACCATGAACATAATAACTAAATTCATGCACCAAAATTTCAAGATTTTACTTTAGTTTTATCTTTACAGAATGTAAGGGTACCTGTTAGCTGCTCGCTGCCTCAGTACGGTATCAAGAACCCTCAATGCATCCTGAGAATTAGCATATGACTCGATCCCTTTAAGGGAAAGAACAATGGACTGCAAGGGTATTTTGGCAGCAAAACTTATCTCCACTGTGAATGTCTTTGACTGAAAAGAACGTTTTGACCTTTTATTTTCCTCGTGAGGGCTTTCATTGGCACCAAAACTCTCAGTACTGCTGCTAGAGTTTAAAAAGGCAGTATAAGCTTCAACACTAGAAAACAAGGCAAAGCTACAACAGTCATATAAAGAGTTTACCACCTTGCAAATGTTTCCTCAAGAAATACCGTGAACTCAAATTTATTATCTGGAAGAGGACCCACTGTGTACAAAGTTCTTTCTCCATCGTATGCAAAGCTTTTGCCACCAAGTTCAGAAGAGTATGTTTGGTGAAGCCTGTTAATCAGTTTTCTCCTGATGCCCTTGCTTTCAACAGTTCTTTTATCTTCTGAAGTGATAGCAACCTGGAAAACCTTCAATCAGCCAAAGCCAAATAAGAGAAATTGCAATGACAGAATCACTTGACATACATTATACTGAAAAAAGGTTGCATCTGTAGCATCGGCAGCAGCTTTAAAGAAATTTGCAAGCAAATGTATGCGTTTTCCTGTGGTCCCGACACTCTGCCTACTGATAATAGAATAGGTTGGGAGAGCTATTGGTTCCGCTTCCATAACAGACAGCACATCAGGAGGTGATGGAGGTAAAGCTGGTGGCTCAACAGCTTCTTCAAAGTCAGGTACACTCACCATCTTCTTTGCTTTTGCTACAAATGCCACTTTAAACCATCAACTGTACTATATTTGAAAGCCAAAAACAGAGATTTGTAAGCTGCAATTTCAAGAGATTATTCAGTAATATGTTACAGTTGTATATATTTTCAGAAGAAAATACAAAAAAGTGTAGAACTTTTTCCGGCAAAAATTAAGTCAAATGCCAATTTGATGCATATGAAACAAGCACTGCCTAAAATTTCTCTACAACAACTCATTGTCATTACTGAAGATCATTCCAATCAAACACCATTGTCTGGTCGCGACAAGAAGAAGCAAAATTAGATGTATCGTTTCAATATAAGTTAGTGTCATATGCCAATTATGACAGTCATTCCGAGTAACAGAAGAAAACAAACAGTGTTTCTACAAAGCACCTCATGTATCTAAACAATAAATAAAAAATTGCACATATTGCCTCTTGGATCTCCTATTTTTAGCGTTGAGCACAGTAGTTGTATTTTCATTTTAACCAAATATTACTGGCTATTGATAAGTAATGAGTATAGTACTACAAAATCAAGTGAACAAAAATGGATTTAAACTAATATAGGCCGGTGACAATTATTTTTAAAAGTTTCATCGGAATGGAGCCCAAAACAACAACCAAGCCGTATCCCACTAATTGGGGTCGGCTACATGGGCCAAACGATACCATAATGTTCTATCATATATCATATCCATGTCCAATCCAACTAAATTAATCTCTAGATCTTTCTTAATAGTTTCTCTTATAGCTTTTCTAAGTCTTCTTATGCCTCTAGCGATTTAACTATGCTTTTCTGATCTACTCTTCTTACTACAAAATCCACAAACATTCTCGCTACATGCCCAAACCACCTAAGCTGATTTCTCACCATTTTTTCTATGTTAAGTGCTACCCCAATTCTCTCTCTAAAAAAAATTAAAAAAATAAAAATAAATAAATTGTTCTGCTAGTTATATTGAACTCCACACAAATCACTCATGCGCCAACATGGATTGAAGTTGCTGATTTTGTGCATGTTGTGAAAATTGAAAAAATGGCAACGGCCAAACGAAAATCAACAAATACCTTAAAACTAAAATGAAACCCCTAAGATTAAAGAAAAGAGAGAAATGCAGAAGAATGAGATAACCCCTAAGGTTAGAAAATAACAACATGCAAGGCAAAAAATGGGTTTCGTGAAACTTGAATTCAGAAACCCAGTGAGTGTAATGTGTAATAATGAACGAAAAGAAAAGCATAAAAGAGGTAAAATTGAAGGGTTCGTACCGAAATGAGGTTGAAATTGTAGGGTTTATGGAAATGAATTTCGAAATGGAAGAACGAACGGACTATGTGTTGCTACTCTTCATAGGGAGAGTGTGAGTGTGTCTGTTCTACTCTTCTTCATTCGTAGTGTGTGTGAGTGTGAGTGAGGGGACCTAACAAAAGAGAGGGAAATAATAGGTCATTGACTTCTCAGCTGCCACCTCTACTGCCCCTTCATTAAAAAAATATATTTTTGAAGGACCCATAGTTAAGAAGTCGGTTATCTTAACAAATATTTGAACTAAGGAGTTACATCTCACGATTGTAGTAAGTTTGAGATGTGAGATACTTAGGTTATCTTGACGAATATTCGAACTCAAGATCTCACATCTTACAGTTGTATGTAAATTTGACCAATGTTTACCACTTTGTTAAAAAAAATACATAATTTTATTTGAAAGAAACATATATAGTGGTATGTTTGAATTGGCATTCCAAAGCTCCGTTCGACGTGATATTAAAAAGTTTTAAAACTAAGCTTTCACGTTGACGTGATTTGCTACCGTGATTTTTCAAAACGTGTCGCTGTTCCAAACACTCACTAAATCAAATAATGTTTTTAAAATTACTTTTAAGGTCAGTCCAACAAATTAAGGTCTAAGACAAAAAAATTAAGGTTTTTAAATTTAATTTTTGACACGTTTAGAAAAACAAAATCATTCATTAAATTTTTGTAATCAATCTCTTTTGATAGGTAACAAAGTCAATTAATTTAGTGAGTTTTGCTAACAAGTACCCCGGAACACTGTTTAAAGATCCCTATTTTCTAAATTATTGCTTAAAAAAGGTAAACAACTAAACACTTTAAATTTCAATGCATTGAGTGCACATATTTTCATAAAAAACTATCATTTGAAGTCCTCAAACAGTGACCCATGGTACTCGTCAGTATTTCACTAATTTAATATATGTTTTTGTTGTTGCAATCTAATGGTTTGATTGTGATGATATCTTATGTTAAATCCCCATTTGGAAATGGGGTAACATGTTATTTGTCTTGGAAAGATGTGATTATGATTCAACTCAAATGTAAAACATTTGACAGATACAAATTTCTCTCCATGATGCCAATATTTACAAGCTAGCAAAGCATATATACATGAAAACGAGAAACACCAAAGAAGGCTCAAACAGAAGGACTAGATCTGAGAACCCTCTCAAGCTTCTCAGCTTTAGTGTAATCCTTGTCACTAAGAGGTCCAACAGGAAAAGGTGTGATCTCCACAATGAGATGAGGAGTTGGTAGCTCGTCGAAAAGAGCTCTCACATTGTTGCAACAAACACTTTCTCCATGAGCACTTTCTCTTCGAATTTGACAACCCTACAATGGTCATTTAGTGCCATCAATTTATGAGGATAAGAGAAAAATTCTATTAAAAAACACTAGCAACCGAAACAGACAAATAAATATTGCAAACCTTGTGAGAAGTGGCATCAACAAAGTGGTCATCATCCGACAGTAGAGATGCAATGGCTTTAAGAAGTCGTCGCCCCTCTGACTTGGATGGGACTCTATAGTTCCTTCTGAGTGTACCCTTGGTTGTAGGATGCCATTTGCTCTTAAGGTTCCCTACGCTAGCTCCTTCCTTTGCTGACCAAATAAAACAAGTAGAAATAAATAACACACATTGTAACAAAAAGACACTTTGGTAAGATCCTTGAGTGTTGAGCCCAATATGGAAGGTAATGTTAAAGGTACAGTGGCTTGGCTGTTAGGACATAGATATGTTTCGTACTTTCTATGTCTCTAGTATAATCCAACTCTTCATTATCAAACTTGTCTTCTAATTTATAGTTACATACATTTATTATTTCACTTCGAGTGATTTTACTTGTTTGTATTCACCAAGGAAACAAAACAACATGGAGATCCGATTGCATATCGAGGGGTTGATAATGATGGAAGCAAAAATCAAAATGTATCAGTAAGTGAGTTTATTGAGCCGTGAACAGCAGACGTTAAAAAAGGATTTGAAGGAGCAAGCTGAGTTTATGAGATAGATGGCAAGTTTCATGTGAGTGTGTGACATTTAGAGTGTTGGAATATGCGAAAAAATATCTCATAATGTCAATAGTGTATCTTAAAATATTTTAGAGTATCTTATGTTATTTGTTAGGATTAGTTTCCACATCATCTTTCTCCTTACTGAGGATTAAGAGTGTAGTACAAGCATAAAATAGGGATTAGTGTTTATCTTTTGTATCATATAACACATTATGTCACATAAAGTGACTATCATTAGTCTGTATGAGCTGCTATCTATACCTCAAAGACTAAACCTTATACTTCCAACATGATATCAATGTGGCACCATCTTCTGTGACCTATCTTGCCACTATTCTGCTGCCGAGTTCTGTAAATCAGACCTATTGATAGGACTGGAATATGGTCTGGAACGAGGCCCAATGGTAACTGCAGTTAACATCTCAACCACTAATTTTACTGTCCTCAGCTTTCTGATGGTTAGGTAACCTATACAGCCTCAGTCTCAGATTTAGCATATAACTCATACCTCGATAATAATGGTATGATCCAGGGTAATAATAAACCTTAAGGATCTCTAAACACATTCTTAAGATTCTTCAATGCTTTTTCAACAGCCTTTGAAATCTCTCCAAACTCGGCAGAAGAACCAACTAAGATGCATCATTCTACAAGGAAACCGTAACATTCACACCTTGCAAATCTGTCATTACCAACTATAAGGATGCTGCAGATCTGCACAACCTAGGTTTGCCTTTAACATCATCTCATATCCTCCCCCCTTTATTTGCATAGTCAAATCCATAAAAGTGACCCTCGTTTCCCTCTAGTGAATCACTCTACCAGATAATTATTCTTCTTTAAATGATCAGTGATTCAGGGGTTGTCTTTCCTTGGTCAACTGTAGTCCTTTCACGTCCATCCCGGTCCATTCTTCAAATATCGCACCATCCATGAAGTTCCGTAGATTTTGGGAGCACCACTACTTGATACTAGAGGGTAAAGTACACATGCCTGCTGTTATGTTAAGTTTGCAGAGCTAGCTATTACGTTTTCTTGAGCTTTAAAGTATAAGGTGTAGCAATCCTGCTATTAGTTGCAGTTTCTTAGTCTTCTGTAGTAGACTTTTCAATTTTGTACTACAATATATGGTTGAGCCTCTGCTTTAGAGAACTGACATTTCTAAAAAAAATCTTTGGCTTGTCGGAGATTCTCTCCTCTCTACATAGCTATTATCCTCCTCACTGTCTAATTCTTTGCATTCACAAATTGTTGGATGCATCAATCCATAGTGAGTCTCGGTTCCGAGACTCATGGCTTCTTATATACACAAACAAACGCTAATGAGTTACAATACGATTGTCCACTAACACAAAGGGATAATGCACAGTTTCATTTAATCCACCAGTAGTTATAATTGCTACTCATTTCAATAACAATATTAAGTATCAACAAACAAATACAAATAACGCATTCTAGTTCCAGTATGAAGCATGAAGTAATCAATCACTAAGTAAGTGTACCTGGTTTTCCTAGTATACTCTGCGTCCATTTAGAGAACCCTAAGTCACCACCAGCATCACCAATTTCCAAATCTGAAGTAAAAAAATGAAGTTAACTTACAAACAAATTAACCCCGGTAAAAAACAATGCTAAAATGGTTAAACTGTTAAAACCTGAGAGAATTGGGTTTGATGGAGATCCAACGAATCCAGTTTTGAGAAGGGCGTAGTAGATGCAGATCCTACCAACCCATAGAACTGGAGTTTCAAGCAGAGAAGCACGGGTAGTGAGTGTTCTGGTTTTTTTTGGGGAAATGGAGGGTGAAGTAGCAAAACCTGGAAGAAGGGATTTGTGAGAGTGGAAGGTGGAGGAGGATTGATGAAGAAAAGAGACCGTTGCGGTGGTGATTTGCAGAGATGAAAATAGAGTCATTTTCTTTCTAATAATTAATTAATTCTTGTGAGATTAGAGTTTACACTGTCACAAGTGGCATCAAATAAATGCAACTGCAAGGAAGAAGAAGAGGAGTGAGTTGGGATTTCTTTTCTTTTCTTTTCTTTTCGGAAGAAAGGGTAACGACATATGTACACACTCTATATTTGTCGCTATTCCTTTCGGATAACTCTGTTATACACACTCTTTGTATTATCCGTTGGCCCAGTGCTTATATATTTTTTTCTTTCCATTTCCAAAATAAACACGCTACATTATGAGAAGTTAAATAAATTGAACATGCATTTAAATAGAGCTAGACGCAAAACATAGATTATTGGTCATAACAATAAGTGAGTTTCATCGTAATTAATTGTATCTTTTATCTTTTTAAATGAAAGAAATCCAAAGCAGAGAAGAGAAGAAAAAGAGTGAGTTGAGATTTATTAGAGTATAGTGAGAATAAAATAGAGTTATTTAGTGGTAATTATAGTAGAAAGTTAGTTAGGGAGTTAGTTACTTCGAATCATTATAAATAAGCTACACTTATGTACTATTTTATATCTTTTATTCATTTCTATCTTTGTGATGACTCCTAGAGAGAATTACACAATCTACCTTTCCATTGCATTTGATCTTGAACCATTGAATCCTTTGATTCATAACATGGTATCAGAGCGCTATGGAGATAGCGATTTTGATCCAGTTTCTCATGAAGAAGATGATTCTGATGGTGATGATGAAGAAGATCTTGAAGCTTCTGCATCAGAAAATTCTTGTTCGTCTGCTTCGCAAGTTTCAATCGTTTTCAGTAGTTTTGGCGATTTAGTTTCTACTCCTCCTCCTTCAACATGGATCACACCAGTCGTTGATGGATTCACCATCAAGGTCGGTGACATCCCTTGTTTTTTTTTGGAAGATTCTTGTTGCATCGATCACGAATCTGTTTTTTATGCTTCAAAAGAAAACTAGAAAACACCGATTCTTGGTTCGGAGTTGATCGTCTCTGCCAAATCAACGAATTCGACACATCGCGAATCTGAGTTCAATGTTTATGAAGTCGCCGCCAAGAACTCGAAGCATCTCATCATCAATACGGTTTTCTCATGCTCTGGACCTGCTTACGACGCTTCTGTCTTCGTCGGAAAACAGGAACAAGCTGTAATAGCAGTCAAGAATCTGTTTCAGTGCTTCGATCTACATGATGAATCAATTGTTGATTTCGATCCTGGCGGAAGAATCGGTTCGTTCTTGCCGTTCTCCGTGTTTGCAATTCTCCGACAAATCCAATTCCGTTTATGGCGGATACCTTGGGATCGAGGGAGGCACAATCTGATTCCGGTGAAACTTTCTCTTCACAATCTCTTTGCAAACTACACCTCTCTTTCTTTTCGAATCAATAGCAATCAGTGTAAGCAAAAGAATAAGAACTTGGGTAGAAGTTTGTTTTGGAGAAGCAAGTTTGCAACCAGCTTTTCTGTTTGAAGAAAGAGCATTTCAGAAGCGTGTTTCGGGATAAGCTGTTTTTGTTAAGCGTGTTTGGAATAACCTGTTTTGCGAAAGCACTTATCGAATGACTGATTGAAGGATGTAGGGATTTGGAAGGAGAAGCAAACGAAGTTGATTCAGACTTCTCACAAGAATTCTCAAAAGACTTGGTTCATTCTCTGATGGGCTTGGTCTTGGGTTTCATGAAGATTGGGCTTATGTTACATAATTGTTTTACTTAGTTTACCTTCACTTTACTTAGTTTACAATATAGTGAATAAATTGTCATTTTCATTGTATTTCAAACTCAAATTTGTGAATTTCTCCATTTTGAGTTTCAGGGGGACTATTAGAGTATAGTGAGAATAAACTAGAGTTACTTAATGGTAACTGTAGTAGAAAGTTAGTTAGGGAGTTAGTTACTCCAAATCATTATAAATAAGCTACACATATGTACTATTTCATATCTTTTATTCATTTATATCCTTGTGATGACTCCTAAAGAGAATTACACAACCTATCTTTCCATTGCATTTTATCTTGAACCATGAAATCCCTTGATTCATAACAAAATTTATTTTCTACCCAAAAAAGGTAATGACATCCTAGATGTACATTCTAGATTTAACACTATTTGTTTTAGATAACTCTATTATTTATGCTCTTTGCACCGTATTATCCTTTTTGTCGGTGCTTTTATTAGATTTTTTCTCCTTTCAACTTTTCAAAAAACTGAATACAAAGTTCCTTTAATTGGCAATACTAACTCATTACACTACGAACAATTATCCTGATTTTCAAAATAAACACATTCCATTCGCAAAAGTTAAATCAAACAATACAATGATCCAAAAGTTTTAGTTCAACTAACATTTTTTTTAACAAAAGCTCAACTAACATTTATGAAAGTAGTACCAATAACTCTTGAAGAAATAAAAATGTTACACATGAATCGTGAACCAGATGCAATTCTGAATTTTCAAAATAAACTAATTTCTATCTCATACTTTAACTTCTAACTTTCTCATTTAATGTTATATTATTTGTCAGCGTTGATATATGATTGTGGAATTTTATGTTTCAGAGATTCTTTTGTAAATATCTTATAGCACAAACAAAGGGCAATACAACCAAAATATTTTAAATCTGCGTTTTTTATTTTGTTGTTAGATTTTAATTCCTCAAAATTTAAATTTGAAAATAATTGAATTGTGAATGATACAAAGACAAATTTATAGCAACTCACTTATAGTTAGTGTGTGTTTAATTCTACGGTAGTCATAATTGATATTGATTTTGTATAACTAATTTTGGTTTAAAATAAGTTGAATGTAAGGTAATTTATATTTGGATACTTTTACCATAAAAATGATTTGTTTGAATTTGTTTTTTTTAAATATCTTGTGTCAAATTTGCTTTTGAACGTATAAATAATCCAAATGAGTTTTAACATGTGTGTGGATATATTATATAAATATTTATGGGTCAATTTTTAATTAATTTTTATTATTTAAATTTTTGTTATATTATATAAATATGTTAAATAATTTTCTTTAATTATTATAAAAATAATAAAAACAAATATTACCCAAATACCCCTAAAAAAATACAAATATTACCCCTTTTTTATATTCAAATTTTCTTTCATTTCTAATTTCTAATACATTTTAACGAGACACCACAATAAAAAAACAGTCTCAATAAAAAACAAACTCAGTGAGGGAATCAACAAATTCAATTCTTCCCTGCAAGCAACTAGAATCGGAAATCCCCAACTCCTTCTTCTTCCCCAACTTCCACAGGAAACTCCTCAACAAAGTTTCTCTCCTTTTCAATCACCAGGTACTTCCTTTTATATATGCTACGAAATTTTATAGCTTAGTAACTACATGCTGCATCTTACCTGTTTGATTAAATGTCTGTGTTGGATCAATTTAACTGTTTGTTTGTTGCCATCCCAATTTCATCTCTAATCTGCAATAGTAAATAATCCGAAAGGAACTAACGTTCCATGTCATGTAAATTGATTCAATCAGAACTATGTGATCTATGTCTCATTGCAGTTTTTTTCTCCATTTTCAGGTTCATTTTGGTATTGTTGGTTGAAGCCTTAAAAATGGCATTGTGCCATCCTTTCGTAGTCAGCAATAACGGACCGGTAACTTCTCTCAGTTCCACTTTTCTTCGTGGAACAACACCTTCATCCTTTTCTGTGAATAGAAAACCAAAAACCTGTAACCTTAAAAATGTATCTGTTTCAGTTAGTTGTTCATCTCTTAAAACTGTTCGTGACCGCACTCTTGACAGGCATGTTGTCATGAGGAACAGAATCCGGTTTGTTCAAAAGCTGAAAACTTTGCTTCTTTCTAAACCAAAACATTTTCTTCCTATTAAAATTCTGTCCAAATGTAGGGCTTATCTTTCACTTCATAAGCCTCGTTCCTTACTGTCTATGATCCATCGATATCCATCCATTTTTGAATTGTTTACTATCCCATGGCCACCCACACCTATCAATGCAACTAAGTTATATCCTCAACAATGTGTTCGTTTAACTCCGGCTGCAGCCGCACTTGCAGCTGAGGAATTGAGTCTTAAATCGTCTATTTCAACAGTATTGGCAAACAAACTGCAAAAACTTCTTATGCTATCTTCTCACCGCCGGTTGCTACTGGCAAAATTGGTTCACCTTGCTCCTGATCTTGGTCTTCCTCCTAATTTTAGATCCCGGTTGTGCAATGACCATCCAGACAAATTCAAGATCGTCGACACTTCCTATGGACGTGCACTTGAGCTTGTATCGTGCGATACCAACTTGGCAAAGCCTTTACCTCCACGTGAGTCCCATTCTCTTGATTTAATAGTTGACCGACCTTTGAAGTTCAAACAATTGAGACTTCGAAAGGGGCTCAATTTAAAGAGGCCTCACCGGGATTACTTGCTAAAGTTTGAAGAAGTGCCAGAAGTGTGCCCTTATAACAACCCTGCAGAGAGTTTGGCCAAGGAATCAATTGAAGCAGAAAAGAGATGTTGTGCTGTTATAAGAGAGGTTCTTGGAATGACAATTGAAAAGAGGACATTAATAGACCACTTGACCCATTTTAGAAAGGAGTTTGGACTCCCAAATAAATTGAGAGGAATGATTGTGAGGCACCCAGAATTATTTTATACGAGTTTGAAAGGGCATAGGGACTCGGTTTTCCTGGTAGAGCGATTTGATGAGAAGGGTAACTTATTGGAGAAGGATGAGGTTTTAGCCTTACAAGATAAATGGATGGACTTGGCGAGGGAGTCCAAGAGAATGAGAAGAGAGAGAAGGAAGGCTAAGATTGATAAAGAATTTGGCAGGTTGAGTGATGTAAATCAAAATCCCGATGACAGCGATATTGATTACGATGACGATATTGAGATTGATAATTTCAAAGATGGTTATGATGATGGTTTTGAGGATATATTTGAAGACTTGGATTTTGAAGCTGAGGATTATGACCTGGGAAACGATTTGTTTGACAACAAGATTGGAAGATTTTGGACTGCAGGACCTTTTCCAATTCAAAATGATTCGGATAGAGAACAGAAGCAACCTTGGTAATTTTCAAAGTTAAGAATGCAATTTTCATACATTAAGTAAAGGTTGAAATGAAGTTTTTATCTGGCAAAAGGGAACCAGCCTGCATGTACCATATTATGATGGAGATAATGCTCTATGCTGGACTGTTGACTGTCTATAGATCATTCAAAATAATAAGATTTGAGTAAAAGTGAGAATGTTCAGGGGCATTTGTACTTGTACATATTGAAAGTTCCACCACTCCATAGTAATTAATTGTCTTTGGACGCGAGCTAGCATTAATTTTTATTTTTTTTCAATATAATTTTTATAATTTAGCATATCTAGGAATAGTGATTTTGTAAATAAGTTGTGACTCGTGCATTAGGGCTTTTCTACAGGATCCTCCTTTTCTCCTTTCGATGATGCAATGCTTCTGATTCAAACTGTTGTTTTAAGGTCAGTCTATTTTGTGGTAAGAATGATTTTAGTAACAAAAACTTGAAGTTTTCGAAATTAAGCCAAGACTTCAACTTTTTATTCAAACTATGGCAAGTGTTTCTGTTTCTTCTATGGGACTTGGATACTTGAGAGCCTTTAATTTATCTATGTTGGCAAAATAACTGTGGAATATCATGAGCAAGCCGGATAAATTAGTCTCTAATATTCTCAAGGCGAGGTATTTTCCAAACTACTCATTTCTTGAATGGTATGTCGGTCAAAGTTATAAAGGATCCATGCTTAAGGGTGCATGGGAGTAGTTGGGTGCCTTCATCTCATAATCAAGAAATTCATAATATGCATGTGAGTGATCTACTGGTTCAAGGTCAAGGTGTTTGGGATGCCAACAAAGTTCATTCTCTGTTTCATCCTTTGGTGGCCAAAAATATTCTTTCGGTACCTCTGTTATCCCCTAATGATTCTGATTTACTGGTTTGGAATGAAGATAGAAGTGGAATATACTCGGTCAAATCAGCATATAGATTGCTGAGGAGAATTATGTGGAATGAAGAGAAGTTTCGGCAAGAGGGTGATTGGAATATCGTGTGGAATGCAAACGTCCCGCCAAAGGTTAGGAATTTAGTTTGGAGGATTAATAGAGGTTGTTTACCAACGCAGAAGAGGCATAATGAGTGTCATGTGCCTTGCCGATCAGGTTGTGTGTTATGCACGGAGGTGGAGGAGAGCGATTGACATATGTTTCTTCAGTGTGATTTGAGTATTCGATGTTGGCAAGAAGCGGGACTGTGGCATATTGTACAGGGCAGAATGCATAGGTATTTCAATATTGCAGATGTGATCCTTGATATATGCTCGAGAGAAGTTGTTGATGTGGTTGCCCGATTCATGATGCTGCTATGGGGCATTTTGCACAATCGGAATGATCAAGTGTGGAACCACTGTCACAGAGATGCACAGCCGATTTACCTCAGCGCTAATGTGTTCTTGATAGAGTGGATAGCAGCACAAGATGTGCGTTGTAGAGGTAGTGATGACACAGACAGAAACAGCAGCGTTGGTTGGTAGAGTCCAGTGGTTGGGGCTGTGAAATGTAATGTCGATGCGGCCTTCCGTCGCTCTTTGAATTTAATTAGTTATGGTTGTTGTGTGCGTAATTCTAATGATGATTTTGTTACCGCTATGTCCGGTTGGATTCATCTGGAATTATCTGTTTATGAGGGTAAGGCCCTTGGATTGTGGATGGCTATGACTTGGACTCAAACTTGGGACTCTAGGAAGTAATTTTTGAGACCGACTCCAAAGCTGTGAATTATCCGTTTGATTTGTTAATGATTACTCTTCGATGGGAAACATAGTGAAATGTTTTATTTCCACAACATTTTTTTCATTCACATAACTAGAATCAAGCTATTGCTCAAAGGATTCAAGTTAACTTATATACTAGGTGGGGTTTAGTATAGGAATGGGAAGTTCTTTCTCACGATGGAAAAGTTTAATCAGAACCATTGATATATTGGTTTTTTATTCTGACGGTTCAGATCTTTTACCTGCAACTTGCTTTAACTTTTTGCTGGCACATGGTACACCAAAAACAGCAGCCCCACCTGCAGATTTAACAACATTCTTTCATTTTGTAAAATAGATCCTATCATTTCCTCTGGTAAACCTCCTCTAGCTTCATCTCACCGAAAAAGGTGTCACGGAGCCACAATCTCTAGCAAAGTCTCATCCTCCGGTCACTGCCATTGCTTCAAGAGAAGCTAAATTACCAAATCCAAAACACTTTTTTTAATTGCTTATTAAATAAATTAAAATAGAAAATTAATAAATATCTTGTTTTTCTGAATCATAAAATCTCGTGTGAAGAGAACAATTTGTGTTCCGGAGATAAGTTCCAAGGTCGCTGATATACCATCAGACGATAATTTTCTATTCCGATCACCGGCAAAATTGAAATTAATTATTGGTGTTCATTTATGAAATTTGCAAGTGGTTACTACAAGTGCAATAGCTTCCCAATATGGAAAGAGCAGAAGACGATCCCAATATGTTTGTTATTACTTACGAGGGAGAGCACCGTCACGGGCTTCATATCTTAGCCTCTTTGAGCGATGGTGATGATCGGGAAATTTACGGAAGCTTTTGTGCTGAAAATGAGAACCAACGTTTGCATTTGATGATGGAGTTATGTTATAACCGTTTTTAGCTTTTGGAGAGAAAGAGGAAGGGAACGAGTTATGTTCTGGAAAATGAGGTGAAAATGAATCTGAAGTGATGCAGTAGTAAACAGGAGAGGTGTAATAGAAAAAAAACAAACAACATTAAAAAACTTTTTGGCTTAATTGGACATTTGGTCCCCTAAATAATTATGAGTTTACATTTTGGTCTCATAAGTTGTAAAACTCACATTTTGGTCCCCTTAGTTTTGCTCCGTCAGTCAAAAAGGTCCTCGAGT
>Ga0209282_1000946_pt1 | contig 15200 bp, 9 predicted proteins | sample Mtrugardesep15_FD_187529 | JGI IMG/M metagenome (GOLD analysis project Ga0209282, IMG submission 187529) | Root nodule microbial communities of legume samples collected from California, USA - M. trunc garden sep15 (SPAdes) (version 2) | ecosystem: Host-associated > Plants > Roots > Nodule...
ACGAAGAATACTGTTGATCACCATTATCATATCATATTGAATTGATGAAGATGAAAGAGAAAGAGAGAGATACACTGTCGCTGCGTGTTTCTCCTCGTAACTACTGAACCCAAAGGTTCTCTCTCTTCATATCTCCCCTCTCTCTCTCTCCATCCTCTCTCCTTCTCTCCCCTCCTCTCTCTCTCTCTCTCTCTCTCCCCTTCAATTATTTTTTAATTTGTAAATTTTCATCAATTATTTTCGTTATCTTTGTTTGACCAGGTGTTGCGCTGAGGCGAAGGATCAAGATGCAGTAGTATATAAATTTTGTGGTATTGATTTTGACAAGTTAGAATAGAACACATTCACATTACTCAAAATAATTGAAATTTAAAAACAAAGGGAGAGGTTTAAATTTGATTGATTAATGGGTCGTGAGTGTAAGGGAAAGTTAAATGTCAGAAAACCTCACTTCTATCACATGTTCAACCCTTCTTCAACCTCTCAATCTCTGGTAATTTCTCAACTTCTTCTTTTTTAACCTAATTGCATGTTTTAATATATTATATACTCCTAAGTGTATATAACTTTAATAATTGTTATGATCTTTATGAATGTGTGATATTATGTTTATGAATAACTTAAATCATATTTTGTGGACAAGTAAAATTGGAAGCAAATGGGGTAAAATATGTTTATCTTTTGAGGATCAAAAGCTAAATGTGTGTTTGGATTGACGAAATTACGGTGGGTCACCATGGTTTTGGTAAAACTACAGTTTGGAGCTGCAACAAAATCAGAGTGCCACTGTGATTTCGTCGAATTCATTGGCAATCCAAACATGCACGGTGCAGCTGTATGCAACAATAACAAGCTGAATGTGCTCTTATTGCCGAAAGTATTTTCTTTTAGAGTATGTTTGGACGGAGGGTTTTGGAGGACTTAACTAAGTCTGTATTTTTGTATGTATTTGAGATTTTAAAAAAATGGAAAGAATAACGTCATTTATGATCGTACAACATTTCAATCACACTTTATTCGTTTTTAGAAATATTTTATAACTTCCTTGATTTAGAAAAGAAAACCGAGTCCTCCACTCCTCTCCCCTCCGAGAACTTTCATCCAAACATACCCTTAAGCGAGGCGAAGGCTTACCCTCACTTTCCCTCCCAGCCTATACGAAACTGAGAAACTATGTCAGTGTTTCTGAATACCCGATAGTCCTACCTTTCCCAAAAAGTATTGATTTGGAATCGAGTGGCCGTTAAAAATACGGAGAATAACAGAAACAGTAAGCTAGTTTGCAGTCTTAGAGTCAGATTGTCCTCGTTAATTTCCAATACCATGTATCTAACCAAGTAAATGATGTCATTTTTTTGTTTGGGATATCATAAAATGCTTTTGGAATTTCTATTTGAAAGTATATTCTTTGAATGCAGAGAGTTCCAGATGGTTTTGTCCATCAAATGGAGGGCACGACATGCGGATTAGTTTCATTAACTGGTCCTAGTGGAAATACTTGGCAAGTTCGATTAGTTGAGCAGGACAATCATCTATTCTTCCATCATGGATGGTCAACATTTGTGAGAGATCATCATTTACAACATGGCGACCTTTTGGTTTTCAGATACGAGGGTCACTTGCATTTCACTGTGCAAGTATTTGGTGAGAATGCATGCGAGAAAGAAGCAGCAGTTCATTCTGATTGCAATCTAAATTCATTCAACTTCGATAATATTGAAGGGCAGAAAAGTGATGCTGAGGTGATTTCTTCTTTGGATGTTGTTGGAGATGTTCAGAAGAAAATGAGGTGCGACGCCATTGAGAACCAGGAGCCTGAGTTGGCTATTGTTGGTAAAGATCTATCCAATTATGAGTTGGTTAGACCAATTAGTATGATCAGAGAAACAGAAGAAACCTGCAAAGAATGTTCAGCTAGTGCTGTCCATGTTCCTTTTCAAACAAGAAATAGTAATGAAGCTGAAGGTATAACAAATTTGATTCATTCTGGGTCTCAAAAACATGTATTAAATATGATCTTCCTTAGGAAACTGATACTTGTCTAGGAAAGAGTATTTTGTATTCAAATCCTTATATTTATGCCAGAGCTTATCGTTTTATTTATAACTCATGATTGAATTGTTCAATCCCACAGAGGCAGCAAACCTGTATAGAAGTGGGAAGGAAGATGACTACGATATTCTCAGCGGAGCTTCACTATCAAAGTTATCAGCACATGATGAGAAAAAGATAGCCCAATCATTTACGTCCTCTTTTCCATATTTTGTTAAAATAATCAAAACCTTCAATGTCAGTGGTTCATATACTCTGGTGAGTTGTTTCCTTTTGTCATTCATAATTTGTCTCCCAAATAATGCTGTTTTATCTTCTTGAGAAACTGATCTGGTTGGGGTATAGTAATTTTTAGCCAATCAGCGTTGCTCCCATTATGTATGGAGGATGGTAAGCATAGATTAAAGCGTTTCAGATGTATTCATTACTAGTATAAGATGATCTCAATTCCATCCATCCCATACTGATACAGAGTCCTAGTTAATGAGTCAACCTTGGTAGATTTGAACGATTCTTGTCCTTGAACTTCAATGCATGTAGGAGTGAATAAGTGATATTTCAATACTTAGTGAAGATGCTGCTTGGTGAACTTCTAAACTTCTATCTAAATAGCTTATGCAAACAAATAAGCTTTTATGTTAATTCATAAGTTCTCACTAACGGAAATTGTATCTTCATAAGCTGTTTTTTCATAAACTACCTTGACAATCTTATGAATAATATATAAAAGCTTATTTATTTGCATAAGCTCAAAAATAAGTCAATCAAAATGGGCCCGAAGTTCAAGACCTTTTCTACTGCTATGACATTTACTAATTGACTTCTCTGCAATTTCAATGTTGTGTTTCTCCAAGAAGCTTCTACATCACAACACTAAGTTCGAGACCTTTTCTACTACTACTCTTGTCCTTGCTCAAACTTTTAGATTCAACGATATTTTAATTTTAACTTTCCTTCTACTCACATGTTTCTTATTTTAAGTTTAATTGTCATATTATTTGTTGTGTAATGTTTTCTTGTTATTCGCCTTAACACAAAACTCTTGCTGATACTGATTAATAATTGATACAATGCAGAATGTTCCATATCAATTTTCGATGTCACATTTTCCAAACTGCAAGACAAAGATTATTCTTCATAATTTGAAGGGAGAACACTGGACTGTTAATTCTGTTCCAACCACTAGAGTGCATACAAGTCACACTCTATGTGGAGGATGGATGGCTTTTGTTCGTGGCAATAGCATAAAAGTTGGAGATGTCTGCATTTTCGAACTTATACGTGAGTGTGAATTACGTGTTCGCATCGCTGAGGTTGGAAAAGATGGGTTAGACTGCCAGGTTGGAAAACTAGCTTGTAGTATGCTTAGTGCAAGACATGATGTCGCTAGCCATAATACGTCCAGATATATGCCGAAGAAACCTAAAGTTAGCTCAAAGTGCAGAACGAAGGTTGATCTATCAGATAAAAAGTTGTCAAAGATTGGTCAAGAACCTGTTTTAGCCATTGAATTCAAGAAATCCGGTAGAGCATCAACTACTTCGAAGAAGATGGGGCTTTCCCCCAAGTCAAAAGCTTCCCATAAAAAGACGGGTAAGGTTTTTCCTCTATTTGCCTGCCTACTAGATGGCAAATTATATTGCAATGTAGATCTTTATCATAAGTTTCTGCAACAAGTTTCTATTAAGTATTTTATTTTCACAAGTAAAAGAAAAGTAGAATTCAATTTTTTTTTTACAACTGCAACGGTATATTATTTTCATAGTGAAAGAAAGAACAAAAAGGATAAACATTGAATATTTTCATTCTGTTAAAGTTTCTACCTTCCAAGTTATGACTTCAGTCCCATTTGAACTGTAAACAAAGACAGGTGTACCGAGGAAACATCGTGTTGAAGATGAACTAAGCTCCCAGGCTAAAGCTGGTTTGAGAATGTTGTTTGCACTCGACGAACAAAGAGTAGCTGAAGCTTTTACTTCCCCATTTCCTAATTTTGTGAAAATCATGAAGAAGTTCAATGTCAGTGGATCATACACTTTGGTGGGTAATACATAGTACATATTTCACAACTAATTAGTGCTAGCATCTGTGTTTAAAATCAATATCATTGCTAAACTATTGAATACTTGTTATGCTGTAGAAAATCCCATATCAGTTCTCTGCTGCACATCTCCCTGCCTACAAAACAGAAGTTACGCTTCGCAATTCAAGAGGCCAATGTTGGATTGTAAACTCCGTCCCAGATGCCAAAGGCAGAACAATTCACACCTTTTGTGGGGGATGGATAGCCTTTGTTCGTGATAATGACATCAATTTTGGTGATACTTGCATTTTCGAGCTCGTTTCTCATTATGTGATGCAGGTTCATATATCCGGGGTTGGAAAGGAAGGTCTTGACCATCAAATTGGGCATGTGAAACTTAATAACATGTAGCTAGCTACTGTTCCATCTACTTGCTAACGTTCTTGTTTGTGAGACAGATCAATCAATCTCAAATGGAGATTTTTTGTGGTAAGAGTCGCAAAAGACTTGTGCATTTTATGCATGTCAGTAAATTTATGTTGTCTCTCCAGATCCCAATTAGTTGTATCATCGCTAATCAAGATTGTAGAATGTATTAATTATCTACTAAGCCACTGCTTTTGGTTCTTATCATTGTAAATTTGTGATAGACATAACATTCAGTAGGCTTGTGAAATGTTGGTCTGGTAGAGGTAAAACTACATTTTGATTTGTCTCATGTTAAGTGTCATTTAAGGTTATGTACACATCTTAAGTTAATGAGTCGATGTATGCAATAAACTAGATCGCTAACCAAGTTAAGGTTGATCATATTCTGATTGGTTAAGGTTGGTTGACCAAGTTATAAAAAGTTATAAATCAAATAAATAATTTATTTTTTAAAATGTTGCTGTTCTACTTACATCTTTCATCCGGTCCTATACTACAAAAATCAAAATGAAAAAGGTAAACTTTATGACTTTGTTATGTGTGGCGTCCTACACAGGAAGAGTGAAGAGAAATTTGGGTATTAAACAAAAGAAAAACAAGAAAATGCAGTTGAACCATAAGTGTATGCAAAACAACCCTGGATTTTGAACATGTTTGGTCGGGTTATATTGAGCATGTTTGTTTAGGGTTATTTAATGAAAAATCACTGTCGAACAAATATTATTTGTTTAGGCTCTTCTATCTTTACAAAGATACACCCATAAATCGGCTTTTACTTTTAAAAAATAAAATAAAATAAAATAAAAGTCTTTTAAAAAATTGATTATTTACGATTCTAAACGAATATAAACTTTACAAAAAATAAAATAAAATAAAAGTCTTTTAAAAAATTGATTATTTACATTAACTTATATTTTAAGCTTATGTCGATAAACTCACATCTGAATAGCTTATAATTTGTCTAAAATATTTTAAGCATATTTTTTATGATAATAAACAAATAGAAATTAGCTTTGATTTTTTTAAAAAATCTCTAGATTTTTTTAAAATAAAATAATCTTTTTAAGGCAAAACAATCAAAACCTTATAAATTGAATCATCGGGTGCAATGCATATGGGTTCAATAAAAGGAAAGTTAGTAAGCACCAGTCAAAAACAGTTTGGGAGTTTTAACATTCGTGTACATCCAAACGAGTTGTACATCGTCATTATCCATTAAAAATTAAGAAAATAATCATTTTATATTATCCACTAATTGAATCCTCAAATGGAGTGCTCTATTTGTGGTAAAAAAAAAAAGGAGAGCAGGAGCGACTTAAATTGAGAGAGAATTTAAAAATGAAAAAGAGCGAGATGATAATTCTATATATCATATCTATCATACATAGAAGTGTTTTATGTAGGAGCAGAGGTTCCAACTTCGGACACTCTACTAGGCTACTAGACCAAAAAGAAAAGTTCATAGCAACTAAAGAATCAAAGCAAGGAGATCCCTCGACACTGGTTTTTTTCTTTATTGTTGCATAAAGATCGGAGGGGATGGTAGCAAGGAGGATGGAAATAGGCTCTTTGAAGAAATGTGTCGTAAATAACTCTAACTTCATTCCTCTTTTATAATTTGCGGATGAAACTATTTTGATGTGTGATGGGAATTGAGAGACTCTATGGTTTCTTAAATATATTATGTGAAGCTTATAATTGGTTTTGGGTTTGAAGGTGATTTTACTAGAAGTAATAATATTTTTGGCGTGAATATTAACAATGATTCTTTGATGGTTATCTCACGGTTTTTACATTTTTGTATTGATCAATTTCCTTTTATATTCTTGGCTATTTTGATGAATGTCAATCCAAAAAGAGTTGATACTTGAAATCTTATTGTGTCATCATTGAAGAAAAAGTTGTCTTGTTGAAAAAGTAGACATTGTAAATTGAAGGGAGTGTGACTTTGGTTAATTCACCTCTGTCCTCTTTCTCTAAAGATCCACTATATGTGATTAAAGAGTTATTCAATTGCAAATGAACTTTTTGTTGGGTGGTAATGAAGTAAGTAGAAAAATAGTATGAATAAGATGGAAGAATGTGTGTTTGCCTAAGTGTCAAGGTGGTCTAGGTGTCAAGAATTTTGAAGTCTTAATAACTAACTATTATCAAAGTGGATTTAGCAGTGTCATTAAGAAAGAGACATAGTTGATATTAACTTCTCTCCTTTAAAATGGTGATTACATAAATACTTTTGTGGTGATTTTGTTAAGTTGGGAAGTATAAGTTCTTTGTGGATGGTTTCATGACATGGTTAGAAGAAAATTGAGAGATGGATAAACACTTGATCTCACTTATAAATGTTCAATCTTGTGATGCAATTCTGATAAGGGCTTTGGAAAATGTGTGGGAGATTGATGTTCCATCTAAGATCAAGGTTATGATTTGGAGTTACTTCAAGGGAGGCTAGCAACTAAAGAAGATTTGGCTATAAAAGGGTAGTGTCCACCATTCATGATATGTCTTGTGTTTTTTCTCAAGTGATATTGAATTTAGTAAGTGTCTCTTCTTCTTTTATCATTTCTCTTATAATGTATGGCATGTCTTTAATAATTTGATGAGTATTCAAGGTGTAAAACATAATGAAGGTGTTCAACATCTCTTTATGTATATGAACTTGGTCTTGAATTAGCGTTTGACAAGAACTTGTTTTCTTATTTGGTTGATTATCGTTGGGTTCTTTGGTTGGCTGACAACAAAGTTTTATTTTTCAAGAACGGGTTGCAGGTTGCAATTTGATAATATCTTGAGTTAATATGGTGTTTTGATGATTATTTGTTGGTCGAGCTGGTAAGAAATCTAAGTTGGTGTATTATGTTTGGTTTAATTGTCTTTAAGATGCTTATATGGTTGCTATTTTGAACTTCAACACAAATTAATTTATGTAATTTGTGGTGAAGTATATCTTATCATACCGTTGTCTTCATTTTTTCTCTTCCGATGTGCCTATAAAATTTATGAGTGTCTTAACATAATTTTTTCTATAAAAATATTGTGCATTGTTTCTTTTCCAACATTATAAACTTTGAGATATGTCATAGTAAGATCTCGGGACTCACTTAACCTCAAAATTTTCTTATAAAAAAGATCATTTATAATACTCTTTGCTCAAATTTTATGCAAACTGAGGTTACACAAGCTTGCATGAGCCGAGTTTACGTTCACTTATACGACAAAAAAAATTAGAAAATCAAAATTGACATAAAACGATAAACAATACTCTTTGCTCAAAACCGAATACATAATAAAACTAATCAGAAAAGGAAGTATAAAAACACTTAAAACTAACCCTAAAATATACGCAAACATTGAATGCAACGATCTCGAGTTTTTCACTCCCTAAGTTTTAAGGTTGAGCTTTTTTAATTCCCTTCCTTAACAATAATACGAAATTTTCAAAACAAGAAATAACAAACTGTCGTCTTGAACATTTGACATCGTAAAAACTCTACAAAAGATAAGAAAGGGTGTTTCCGTAAAAAAAAAAGGTTAACTTTTGAAAATAGAGTGAGGACCAAAATTGCAATTAAACATTCTTTCAAAATAGTATAAAAATAAAAGGTGATAGAATTAGGGTGAGTCATTCAAACATTTCGTACCGTTTGACTGCCGTTTCTTGTGAACTGCTTAAAGCCTGTACCATTTCTCTTCCTCAGTTTCTCTCGATAGAACCAAAAGCTTTGAACAATTTCATTCTCTCATTCTTTTCTGTTTATTTCATTCATTCATGGAAGGAACACAAAACTGTGTTGGAAGCACCAAATCATGGGTGGAAGACATTTATTGGACCCATTTCCAGTTCATCCATTTCACCCTTTTTCTGAACATCGCCAATTTTCACCATCAACTTGTAAGTACATGCACTTCATTATTTTGACTTGCCCATCTTTTAAATTTTGTATCTTTTTACAATTCATTTAATTGCACTTAATTCTCTTGAACAAAGTTTTCAGCTTTTGATTATTTTTTATTTTTTTGAGGATAGCTTTTTTGTTTTGAGTCTGCATATTCTTACAACTCCTTTAGGCTCTGTTTGCGAGTTTGGAGGGGAAGGGAAAATAGGGTTTTAGGGGGAGGAGAGTGATTTTTCAAATTTTAGAGGGAGTGATTTTTCAATACAATTTTGGAGTTCCCCAAATTTGAGGGAATGTTGTGTTATGAGGAAAAAATACTAGCAAACAGAGTTTTAGGGTGTGTAAAAGGAGATTGTAGTGTAGGTTTTCATGGTTTATTATTCTTTTCCTTGTTTTAAATCATGTACTTGGAATGATTAATGTTCGTTTCTCAAGTGAAAAAGCATTATCTAGAGTAGGTTTTCTTTGTTTATTATTCTTTTCATTGTTTCTCGAGAAAATAATTATGTTTAGTTCTTAGGTAGATATATTAATCTACCAAAATCTCTTAGATTCATCAGTTTAATGTATATTAGTCTTAAATGGACATTTATACTTTTGTTGCAGGCACTTCCGAAAACATTTTCAGACAATTTAAAGAAGAAGTTGCCTGAAAACGTGTCACTTAAAGGTCCTAGCGGAGTTGTGTGGAATATAGGGCTGACAGCTAGAGGTGATACTATTTACTTCACGAACGGTTGGGAACAATTCGTGAATGACCACTCCTTGAACGAGAATGATTTCCTTGTATTTAAGTACAATGGTGAATCACTCTTTGAGGTTTTAATCTTTAATGGAAATAGTTTCTGTGAGAAGGGATCGTCATATTTTGTTCGAAAATGTGGAGAAGCTCGTACTCCTTCTAGTGGTGGTGTCGAATACAGTTCACCTGAAATATTATTATGGGTGGAAGACATTTACTGGACCTATTTTAAATTCATACACTTCACCCTGTTGCTTCACACCAATTTTGAACAACAACTTGTTAGTATTTCTTTCATTCTTTTAACCTTTACCTCTTTTTCTTTCCTTCCATGTTCCACATGAAAGAAAAATGGAAACCAAACCTTTCTAAAGTGTTCATATTTGGGTGTTAAGTGCATGTTGTTTTTCACCGTCATTTTTCTATTGTTTTTTACTATGCCCACGTTTTAAATTTTTATCTTTTTACAATTCCTTTAAATGCATTTAGTTCTTTTGAAGAAAGTTTTGAGCTTTTGATGATTTTTTTTTTGAATAACGAGCTTTTGATTATTGGATACGCTGTTAAAGTTGTTTGTTTTTTGCAATGATTATTATATTTTATACATCTTTATTGTTGTTTTTAAATAATGTGAACTGTGGCATTAGTTGTAGATCTATTTTTTTCGTATTCTTTCTTTCTAGTTTTGCTTTTGAGACACTTCATTATGAGTTTGCATTGCAAGAGAGGAACCATGTTTTTGTGGCTATAAAGAAAAGAAAAGAAAAGGAAATGGATAAGGAGATTTTAGTGTAGTTTTTCTTGGTTTATTTTATATTCTTTTCCTTGTTCGGCAAACACAATCTATGTAAATCATGTTATCAAGATGATTAATGGCTGTTTTTCAAGCAAATAATTATGTCTAGCTTTTAGGTAGATATATTAATCAACCAACATCTCTCTTAGATTCTTCAGCTCAATGTTTTTTTTATCTCAAATCAAAATTTATGCTTTTATTGCAGGCACTTCCTAAAACATTTTCAGACAATTTAAATAAGAAGTTGCCAGAAAATGTGACCCTTAAAGGTCCTAGTGGAGCTGCATGGAATATAAGGTTGACAACTAGAGATGACACTGTTTACTTTGTGGACGGTTGGCAACAATTCATGAACGATCACTCTTTGAAAGCTAATGATTTCCTAGTCTGTAAGTTCAATGGTGAATCACACTTTGAGGTTTTGATCTTTGATGGAGAAAGTTTCTGTGAGAAAGAAGCTTCTTATTTTGTCGGAAAATGTGGCCATGCTCAATCGGAACAAGGGGGTAGCAATGCATCTGAAACAAACAATTCTGGTGCTTCCCCCGAGCATTTCACGGCTGATGCAGTCCCTAAGACCACAGCTATTCAGTCTCCCTTCCAACCAACCGGCAAAAGAACCAAGAGGAGAAGAAGATCACCAAAAGCTGCTAGTTGGGGTGAGAGAGCACATGATTGGGTGACTTGTAACAAGCAACACCCAGGTTAAAATATTTCTTTTTTTTTTCATCAACTTTTATGATATTAATTCTAAATTAGTTAGTAACTAGAAGTTTCTGATGTCATGGTTTTTGTGCTGCACATGCATTGGTATGAAGTTTGTAAAAGCTTAAGAAGATAGCTTCGTGTTCATTGTCCAAACTATTTCCCCCCTATTTTTATAATGATCCTATCATAGTTAATCAGTATCTCACGATACATGCGAGTCATATCTTGATTCGATACTAAATGGAACCCAGTCAATATGATAAATTCTGATTTATATTCATATTGAATCACTAGCTAAACTTAAAGTAGCTAACCATTTTTTTTTTTGGTTAACTTTGTATAACCAACCACTTTTCTTTTTTCATTTGATTCATGACTTGAATCATGTATTATTTTGATGTTCATACATGATGTATTGGCTTATAGTTTTGTTGTTATGTCACATGCTTTTACTTGAAAATGACATATCAGCCTAGTTCAAATAAATCAATTTTTCACTACCTCTATATATATTCCTCTCTCCCATGTGTGTATTTCTCTCCCTATCTCTAGCTAACTTGCCAACTAAGCACTCTTATCTCGAGTGTTGTCAAATATTGGCCATGGCGGATTGCGGTGGGGGATTTTTTAACAACTGCCATGACCTATTTGTGAAGGATGGCATAACCATGGTGTTTTGTGGTGAATATGGCGGCGTCTATGGGGATTTTTGGCTTTCCGTCATGGTCTGCGATCTGCCATCGATAATACTACTTCTCTCCATTTTGGTCTTTCCCTTAATGGCTCCTATTAAACTGTCTCTCAGTCAAGTAATCTCTGGTAGCCTTAATATCATCAACATAAACAAGAACTACAATTAGTTTTCCTCTTTGTGAATGTTTGAACTAAAGATTTTGATTTCCTTGACTTTTCTTATAGCCCAAGCACACCACTGCATTTGATTTCATTCTGGTTCTCAAAAATATGTATTATAACTCATCTGATCTTCCCTGGCAAACTGATACTTGTCTAGGAAAAAGTATTTTGCATTCAAATCCATATATTCATGACAGAGCTTATCCTTTTATTTGTAACTCATGGATTGAACTGTTCAATTTATGCCAAAGCTTGTCCTTTTATTTAAAACTCATGATTGAACTGTTCAATTCCTCAGAGGCATCCATCGTGAAAAGAAAAAGGAAGGAAGATGACCATGATATTCTCAGTGGAGCTTCACTGTCAAAGTTAACAGCACATGCCGAGGAAAAGATAGCCCAATCACTTTCCTCCCCACTTCCATATTTCGTTAAAATAATTAAAGCCTTCAATGTCAGTGGTTCTCGTACTATTGTGAGTTGTTCCCTATTGTGATTCTTAATTTACTTCCCATATAATGTTTTTTTTATCTCTCTGCCTTATCTTTAAGTAACTTGTGTAGTGTTACATCTGCTTGAGAAACTGATCTGGTTGAAGTATGTTAATTTTTACCCAAACAGTATTTCTTCTTTTATGTATGGAGGATGGTAGGCATGTATTAAACTAAAAGCATTTCAGATGCATACAATACAAGTATAAGATGATCTCGATGAAAATTCCATCCTAATTAATGAGACAATCTTGGTAGATTTGAACTATTATTTTCACTTGCACTTCAATGCATCTTAGAATGATATTTCAATTCTTAGTGAAGATGATCCTTGACAAACTTCTAAACTTCTCCTAAGCAAGCTTCTACATCTCGCCAAGTTTGAGACCTTTTCTACTGTGATGACATTTACTAATTGTCTTCAGTTCTGTGGAATTACAATTCTGTATTTCAACAAGAAATACCAATTGTTATTGTTATCATAGTTTCCTTCCCTTAAAGTTTAGTATTGAACGATATTGCAATTTTAAATTTCCTTCTCCTTAAATGTTTTCTATTTGAAGTTATTGGTCGTATCATTTGTTATGCAAAGTTTTCTTCCTATCCACTGTGCTTGGGATTGACATTGAAGCTGTTGCTAATACTGATTTATAATTTGATATAATGCAGAATATACCCTATCGATTTTCGACGGCGCATCTTCCAAACAACGATACAACGATTTTTCTTCATGATTTGAAGGGAGAACACTGGCTTGTTAATTCTGTTACTAAAACTAAAATACATACAAGTCACTCTCTATGTGGAGGATGGATGGATTTTGTTCGTGACAATAACATAAAGGTTGGAGATGTCTGCATTTTCGAACTTATACAAGAGTGTGAATTTCGTGTTCGCATCGCTGAGGTTGGAAAAGATGGGCTACTACTCCCTCGTTGAAAGACTAGCTTTTAGTACACATGATAGTTTTCACATAGAAGAAATGCAATTCTAGAAAACTAACACATCAATACATCATAAGGATCTTAGAATATATTATTCTCACATAATAAAGGTATTTAAAGGACCTACCTTCATCCATGGTGATAGATATCAGATTCAACAATACTCCGAATCTCTTATTCGTAAAAAATACAATACTCCGAATTTCAATTTATCTCTTTTTCGTTAGTTCTTTTCGTTCTCGATGGCAATAAGAATTATACCACAAGTGTCATATGCATAACAACACACTCTTATTTGTCATAGACTAGGGTCAATGAAGAACCTGCATGACCATTTCGAAGCATATGTGTGACCATATCAGTTAAGTTCAACCAAGTTTTTATTTTCTTGCTCAATTTTTTTTCTTTCTGATTTGTTATTTGAACCAGACGCATTAAGTTGAAAGGCACAAGTGAAATCGATCTATATCAATCAATTTTTTCTACATTGGATTGACTTGGCTGGTTGAGTTATTGAGCATGTTTGTTTAGGATTATTTAATGAACAATCATTGTCTTAAAAATATTACTTTCTTAGGCTCTTTTTATCTTTTTATTGAAGTTTTTAAAGATAATCAAAACTCTTAAAAACATATGATTATAATGAAAATAAATTATAGTAGCTTTTGAGAAGTGATACGATTTATTTTTGACAGAAGAGAATTGATACGATTTTAATGACTGTTATGGACGAAAGAGAATCTTAGAAAAGTGTTTTTATGCTTCTTTTTATACATTACATCAATGGAAAACACAAACTTGCCAATGTTCATAAACTCCATCTCCAGATGGTTATGAGGATCAATGCCTCCTGGCATAAGAAACTTGCCAGTGGCATCTATGACATATACGACGTAATCTCCAACCGTGATAGTCTTTATTCGAGGTTCCTACTATTGTAATCTTAGTTGCAATAATTCACAAGGTTTTGAGATGTGGAGTTCAGTTCATGCATGCGTATCGCTCGTAATCTCCACTTTGATCATGTCATTTTTGAAACAGACTCTACCTTGTTATGAAACCTCTCTTGAAAAATGTTCTTAATCTCTTTAATCTTCCGGATTGTACTTCCACCATTCAACATTGTTTCAGAGAGGCTAATTCATGTGCAGGTTTATTAGGAAAAAATATTTGATGCTCCTTTCTTTCTAGTTTATGTTAATTCTGACAGTAATTTCCTTCATGCTCTTTTGGCGATGGATTGTAAGGGTGTTTTCATCCGTTTGGTTTGTTAACCTATCCCTTCAATTATAAAGAAAAAAACTACAGACACTTTTTAAATGAAACACAGAAAATACTTTCGTACAAGGGACAATTATGTTGGAGGTCGATAGAACCAACGCGGGAAATATATAATTTCAAGGGATCTACTTTTCGTGAGTATAATCATCAATGGAGAGTCATGCAAGTAGCATTTTGGCTTTGTCTAGTTGAAAATTAAGAAAAATAATCATGTTGAAACGTGCCTTGAAATCTCGTGTCGGATATGAAGAAAAAAAACCTTTTTCGGCTATTGTTGTGTTTGCTAGACACAGGGATTGTTGTGCTAGGCGCATGGACTGCTGCACTAGGCGCAACAATAACGTGTTTCAGGAAGGTCCTGCTTCTGGTAGCTGTGTAGAGGCCAGTAGAGTACAAACTGCCTTGGCCACATGGGTTGAGCGAGGCGCAAAGTGCAATGCAAGCGTCTGTTTTTTATTATTCCTTTCTGAGGCGTATAAAAGGCCAATACTTTTTTGTGTGTGTGTAATCTTGTCAAACCAAAGGAGGAAACTTCTAGGAATCTTCGAGGAAGGATTGCTTTCCTTGGACGGTGAGATTTCATTAGTGGAAGGATCAAAGGATTGAAAAGTTTGGTAGCAAAAATGGTGGAAATCAGCTCTTTGAAGAGGTGTTTTATGAATAACTCCATCGATCTTTACCTATTTTACGATTTGCGGATGATACTTTTTTTATTTGTGAAAGGAATTGAGAGAATTTATGGTGTCTTAAATCTGTGACGACAATCAACACTACCAAAAGAAATCTGTGACGAGAATCTTTGAATTGATTTCGGGTTTGAAGGTGACTTTGCAAAAAGTAATATTTTTGGTGTATCTTAAAAAAAAAATTGGTGTGATTGTGAATATTAACGATGATTTTTTTATGGCGGCCTTTCGATTTTTTACATTGTTATATTGATTGATTTCCTATTAAGTTGTTCGGTATTTTGATGGGTGCCAATCT
>Ga0209282_1000947_pt1 | contig 15191 bp, 14 predicted proteins | sample Mtrugardesep15_FD_187529 | JGI IMG/M metagenome (GOLD analysis project Ga0209282, IMG submission 187529) | Root nodule microbial communities of legume samples collected from California, USA - M. trunc garden sep15 (SPAdes) (version 2) | ecosystem: Host-associated > Plants > Roots > Nodule...
ATTTTTTGGTTTTAGACCTTCATGGAAAATTTCACCCCCTGTAATTTGAGAAAATTTAGGTTTACCATCTTGTAATTTGAGAAAATTTTGGTTTACCCCTGTTAATTTGAGTAAATTTAGGTTTACCCCCTGCCATATCTTCGATTTTTTACAGTCAAAATTCATGAAGATCCAAAACCAAAAATCTTCAAATTATAAGAATGAAATCCAAAAAAGATATTTTACAGGGGATAAAACCGAAAATGAGCTATATTACAGGGGGTAAAACACTATTAACCCTATTTTATTTTTACCTATAATGCCGTATTATGTGTTTCCTAATAATTTAGAATTTTTCATAGTAATGTCCTTCACCTATAGGTAAACCTTTTATTTTAGCTCACAATACAATAATGGGTTAATATGCTTTTACCCTCCCTGTAATTTGAGCGAGTTCTAGTTTACCCCCTGTAAAAAAAATGTTTAGATTTCATCCATGTAATATGAAGATTCTTTGATTTTATACCCTGACCTATCTGACCGTGCAGAATTGATGATGTGGCACGATGACTGTACATATTTGATTATATGGCGCGCTAACTGTATAGTTAATTTGGTTTTCCATTTTTTGAAGGGTACATATGACATTTAGCCCTATTTTTAAAAAAATTAAGGTTTCGAAAATAATCTAAAAAATTGTAAAAAAGAAAAAGAATTCAGGAATTTTTTTATTACGAAAGAAAAATCTGAAATTTTTTTATTACGAAAAAAAAAACAAATATTTTTATAAGGGGTAAACCGGAAATCGCTAATATTACAGGAAATAAACATGTATTAACCCTATTTTAAAATATAGTGTAAGAGTATAATAAAATGAAATGCATTTCAAATTAAAACAAATCCGGAGAAATAATTAAGTGGAAGGTTGCCTTTTTTCATTACAGTCAATTGATTCGTCTTTTATTTATTTTTTATTACAGTAGATTGATTTGTCTTTTATTTAACACCAATCAATCATAACCATCGTATCAATCTAAAATTTGATCTTAATCATAATTATTTCTAAAATCACATACTTACATGAATAAATAATGAGTTTAATCGTGATGGGTTGATGGTTCAAAACAATTTTACACACACAATCAATAAAAATATCTAGAATCGTCACATCAACTAATATTTTTAATTTACATGGAAATTAAAAATGTTTTGATTGGTTGTGTTTGCAAAGTTGTTTTGGACTGTCGACCACCACCGTTAAACTCATAAATAATTGTGATTTGTTGACCGTGATGAATATTTACGATGATGATGTACAAAATTAAATTTATTTAAAAAAAATGTAATTAAATAATTTCTTTGAATTGACAAATATTTGTGTATTTTAGTTTTGTTAGTATTTTCTTCTTCATCATAGTTTAACTGATTCTTTTATTACAACTCCATAAACATTTAATTTTAATCAATTATACAACTCCCAAATGAAAGAAATATTGACGAGGTTTTAAACCTTTTTTTATTTATTTATAATGAGGTTTGAAACTTAGAGACTTCTTAGTGAAGTATTTTGTCCTCAAACATTGAGCATTCTATTGAATTTGTTTGGAATGCATGCACTGCGCATTACTACATAGGATGTATAACTCACTTGGCAAACTATTTTTTTAAGCTAAATATATCTTTGCTATTTCGGATAGTAATCAAATATAAAACAACTAGAAGGAAACAAAATAACACCAAATAAACATAAGAAACAAACAAACAGTTCCAATTCTACACGAAATTTAGTTGTCATCAAGTAAAACCAAATTCTTAGAACAAGAATTTTCTTCTCCAAAGACCATTTCTGATTTCTCTAGGAATTTTAGCCTAATTTTTCTTTTGTCATGAAGTGATACACGTTACCAATAAAAGGCAAATACTAAGCAAACCATATACTTCCTCTTTCAAAAAAAATAATATTTATGTTCAATTTTCACCTATAGCAAGTGAGAATGAAAAGTATCAAAAGAGAGAGAGGAGTGTTAAAATTTGTGCACCCTGGTAGACACATTGAGATTCATAGAGAACCAATAATAGCATCAGAAGTTTTGAGAAGGAATCCAAGACACTCAATTACTAGGCCAGATGTTTTTGAGTTTCCTTGGATTGTGGTTAAACCTGAATCAATCTTGGTTCCTGGTAGTGTGTTCCTTATTGTTCCCAATCATACAATCTATAATTTGTTAAAAGTCAAAGGGCAAAGCAATAATGATTCACACTTTCATCAACAACATGAGGCAAGACCAAATTGGTTTGGAGTTAATCATGTGAAACCTAACATGACTCAAGTCTCGGCCCGTTGGGTCCAACCCATTTGTTCCATGGGCCAAGATTCAATATCCAGTGAAAGCGATTATGTGAATCCTAACATGACCCAAGTCTCAGCCCATTGGGCACAAGCCGCTTGTTCCATGAGCCAAGATTCAATATCTAGTGAAGCCGATTATGTGAATCCTAACATGACCCAAGTCCCGGCCCGTTGGACCCAACCCACTTGTTCCATTGGCCAAGATCCAATATCCAGTGAAGTCGATTATGTGAATCCTAACATGACCCAAGTCTCGTCTCGTTTGTCCCAACCCACTTGTTCCATAGACCAAGATCCAATAACCGTTAAAGCCGACTATGTGAACCCTCCTAATTTGACACATGCCTCAACTCGTTGGATCAAACCCACTTATTCCATGGACCAAGATTCAATATCAGTTGAGGCCGATTATGTGAATTCTAATAAGACACATGCCTCGACCCGTTTTTCAAAGCTAAACAAACAATATTCTCCCAACAATCGTGTGGATTGTTCCAAGTTGAAATATGATGATTGGGAAGAAAATGATGAAGAGTCTACTAAGGTGAATGGTTATGAAGACACTAATGAAAAATCAATAGAATGTGAATCATTGGATGAATCAAATTTGGAGTTTACACCTTACCAAGCTGTACATTATTATCAAAATCATTACAAAGGAGGTATAGATTTGGAAAAGGGTAAGAAAGATGTTAACTTGAAGTTTGTGGCTAGTGAACAAATTGACAAGCTGAAATCATGTTTAAGGAAACCAAATAGCATTCGTAAGTCGCTCAATCTTAAAGTATCATTCAACATATCAATGAAGAAATATGAGTACACACATGGGGTGGAGACATGCTTACCTCAAGCCTACTCTTGTCATAGTTTTCACCGATATTAAATTTTAGAAAACTATTAATAACATTCGTTTTATACTTTCTTTTCAATACTTTTTCGTATTAAATAAAAATTTATATCAACCCACTAGTTTGTGTGAAATTCATTTTTAAAGTCTTTAGAACTAATTTAATGAAAATAATGTGTTTTTTTCTATCATGTATACCAAATTGGAGAATATTATAAGTCTTACTTTTGTCTATTATTGTACCAACAGTCTGTATTTCTTTAACGGTTTAAACAAATTAATATTTTTTTTGAAGTAAAATAAATTAAACAAATTAATATTATGTTGTGGCATTTGTATTTTATAGATAAGCAAGTAGTAACTTATTGTCTTGTGAACATAGTTAAGTTGATAGGAACATTGTGTTGTTATATACAGGGGTCTGAGTTCAAACATTGAACACCCCACTTATTTGTTAAACACATGATTATTTTTGTTGTGATCGAGCTTTGGATAGCAAGTTATGATTCATACTGGTGGATAAACGGACACTTATTATTTTAGTGATGCTTAAGTGTATACTTGTATCAAATAAGTTTTGGAAAATAAGATAAGAATATATTTTTCTTTCTAAGTGTTTAATACTGTTCTTTCACTAAGGTTGAACAATATTCTTTTAAGATCAAGCAGTGAAACTAATGTGATATAAATGCATGATTAGAAGCCAAATACACGTGTAGAATTAATCACAAGAAACGTATATTGGTGTTGTGAACCTTCGAACAAAAAATCTCACGAGCAACTTCAATCAAACAAATAAAACACCGACGAATGTGGCATTAGACTAAGAGCATATTCAACATGCCCGTGAGAAACCAAACCACATATCATATCATATTTACTTTAGAAGGAAAGGGACTTGACGTAATTTTGCTTCTTACTTTAGTGTTGAGTTTAGTTGGAGACTGGCAAAATTGTCTATGCGTTAGCAGGGGTAATCATATTTTTAGCTAACTTCAATATTTTTTATTAATCTACCAACACATATTACTCATTTGATTATTAATGAAATGATATAAACATTTTTTCTATAAATAGAATAAAAATGTAGAAGACGGGGTTCGAACATCAGACATTTCACTCATTCATTTCAAATTCATTTTCAATGTCTATTAATTTTCTCTACTTTTAAGAGGCAGAAAAATGTAATAATGTTCATTAAGTTTACAAAAAAAAAAAAAACAACGATTGAAAAAAAAAAAAAGTCAACGATTGAAAAAAAAAACATTAGATAACAAACAATAGACAAATTCCCCTCAAAAAACAATAGACACATTACGCCTTTAGGCCCTTTTGTGTTTTTTTCTGTCACTCTTTTTGGGATTTTTTACCTCCAGTAGACACCTTAGGGTATCCCTTCGGCTCAGGATCACTGAGTCGTTATGAGACTAATCTTTGAGTTGATAGGAAGACATTTTTTATATTTTACAGCAGTGAATTACTTTTTAAATAGACAGCTTCCAAAATATTCTATACATATCCTAAATATTATATACCAAATGGATTCACTTTTCCTTTTCATCCACGGTCATTTTTCTGAGTTCTATTTCATCCATAGAATCTACTGCTCAAGATGTTCATGCTTTTCACAAAACTTCACACCATGTTTTACCAACTGCTGAACCAGCTCCTATTCCAGTTCATGTTTATCCCTTAAGTGAGTTTGTGCTTCCACCAAAACCAAACCATGTTTTACCGACCGATGTACCAGTTACAGTTCATCCTTTTCCTACCAATGCGCTACTTCAACGAACTCCAAACCATATTTTGTCAATGGGTTAACAAGTTCCAGTTCATGATATTCCTGAAAGCATTGTGCTACCTTCTCCATGTCATGCTATTCCAAGTTCTAGGAAGATGAAGTTGAGTTTAACATGGTGAAAGACTCTATCTAGACTATAATGTGGTGACCTTATAGATGTCAACAATAATGTAATTTGAGTTCCACATTCGAATAAAACAGCTGTATTAATTAGCATTTTATTTTTATTCTATCTCTATATTCATTATCTTTATCACCATTTTATCTTTCAATTTATTGTTGCCATGTCATGTCATGTCCTAACTAACTGTTTTCTCCCATGAAATTTGAAAACCTAAGTACATTAGAAACACTGATCTCTATTTTCAGATAAAACAATAACTTCTGAGAACTTATCTAGCCAAACAACAGTTGACATTATATCTTTTGATGGACTCATGTCATAAACATTTATTAGCTCTTACCAACTTAAGACCCTAGCTAAATAAATATTGTACCTATATATACTTGTTGAACTCAATCTTGCAGCATTTTATTAGGAGACACCTAGTGCTGTATACAAGTTACATTGGAAATCAGATTCACTTACTATTTTCCTGCATTCACGTAATCAGGGCATTAATGACTGTCCGGTCTTGATCGGACGAACCAGAGTAAACAGATTAGTTATTATTTTTTAATTCCTAAAATACCAAGCTTTAATGAGAACCGTCTCATCTTGATCGAACGGTCACGGAAGCATGACAGTGTCATGTTATTGGCTGCAGCTTTAACTTGATTGATAAAATTTAAGTCAGCTGATATCACTGTACCCAAGATGCATACTTGATAATAAATTATCACGGACTTGATCACACATGTACACACGTTGAATACGAGACACATTGTTTAAATGCTTTAACCAAAAAACAGTCCTTAAACTGAATATTCATGAACATCTGACCTAAAGTTTTCTTCTCTTGTGGATACTGCTGCATCAAATCTCAATCATAGTTGTTATTATCAGATTTGAAGTAGGAACATTTAGTTACTAGACAAGTTTCTTCCCCGCCTCCTTTTTAAATTCAAACTCACGAACATTTAATGCTCCAAAATAACAAAATTAACTTCAGGGAAATAATGTGGTGGCATGAGTTCTCACAGGGGTTGGTGTTTTGACATAAAAGGGGGCTGCTTAAACACCAAAGGAGGCTGCTTTGGAAGTGGTATTAGGTGTCTTGACTCAACTTCAAGCCATTCTTGCTAGCTGCTACGTACATAATCGACAAAGCAATATGAACTCCATGATCATTAACCTCTGCATACATATTCGTCAAAACAGTACGAACTCAGTGATTATCTGGTACAGAGTAAGAATGTATTTCACCACTCTTTCGTCAACCTCGGCATTTCCATCATTCTTGCTAACTGCTGCAATGCTTCCAAAATAACGATGTTAGGTTTCCGCAGCATCCCTTTCATATGTTCCTCAGCCCCAAGAAGATCAACTATGCATTCATAACGCTCAATCTTCAGTCTAATCTTGTACACAATCTTCATCGAATAAAAACCTCACAATCAACATCAATCAAACCTATATAACGAAACAAATAAAATACCGATGAATGTGACATTATTAAGAACAATGATCCCCTCCTTATTCGTACTCAGAAACAGACTAAGAGCATCTTCAACATGCGCATGAGAAGCCAAACCACATATCATAGCATTCCAAATAACAACATTCCTATCAGACATTTCATCATACAGCTTCCAAGCCATAAAAATACACCCCATTTTCCACTTACATATGAACCAATCTCTGTCAAGAATCACTCTCATAAAACTGAATCTTTTCCCCAAGTTCAAGACTCAAACAATAAGGTGATTTATTCATGAGGGAGGGTGGGGGTAAGGACTTGATAAGATCATAAAAACAAAACTGTTACTGTATTTTTTTTTTTAATTTCTTTTCAATAATGCAATTTAATATAGGGCATTATGTGTTTTGTTTATTTTTTGGAAAGGAAGCCTTTGGGTCCTTGACAACTTAAGAAGCTACAAATTTAATCCAAAAGGCAGCAAAATATAATAAATAATAATGCTCATCAATGTCATACTAAGCATTAGAGAGTTTGTCTTTGGTTTGAACCCATTATAAATGTTTTTTAATATCTAAGGTATTTTCCATCTTAAATATGATTCCATCAACAACAAAAATAACAATTATTCAAGTTCTATAAAAAAAAAATTATTCAAGTTTAACAATAAAAAAGTATTAGGTAACAAACAATAGACACATAGGTTCTTTGGCCTCTTTGTTTTTATTCCTTATCTACTATAAGACCATGTTTTTCTCACTTCGCGCGTCTTATTTGGATTTTAAAATTCAAACTAGATAAGGTGCACAAAAAACTTATAGGTGAGAAAATAATCAATTCTACTATACTTAGGTTTTTGACCTCTAATAAACACCTCAAAATATCCCTACTACTCAGTGCAATTGGGTCGTTATAAAACTAATCTTTGAATTAATTTGTATGAGGACCTTTATTTTTATTTTATTCAATGGTCCATTGCTTTTTAAATGGACGGATATAAAAATTGAATGAGGTTTTTTTTGGGAAAATCATATTGGTAGCTATGGCCTTTTTTGTTTTTAAAAAAGAAAACACAAACATAGGAAAATAGTTGTTTGTCAATAAATATTTAAAGTCTAATTGTTTTAAAAATTTGCTTTAAAAATTTGTAAACAAATTTAATCTACGTAGTTGTTTGTCAATAAATATTTAAAGTCTAATTGTTATTACTTTTTTCATTTATTATCCGTTTTCGTCGTTTGTTAAAGATTTTCAAAAAAAATATTAATAATTTGAATTTTGAAGAAAAGAATGAAATGATTTTATTTTTTTAAAAAATATTTTCAATTTATTATTGAGTATTGAAATCATTTCTCTTATAATTTGTAACAAACGGACTTTTACTATACTTTGTAGGAAAAGCAAAAATTTAGTTTTGTAGAAGAAATTTGTCGAGATTTTATGATTAAAGAGGGAAGATTGTAACAGCCCGATTTTTCGTTAGTTTTATTTTTACTTGTTTAATATGTGTTTATATGTGCTTGTGTGTGATTATTTATCCTTGGGTGTGATTTCGTGAGTTTTCAGGTTGGAAGGGTATTTTCGTCATTTTGCAAACAAGGGTGATTTAGTAATTTCATGGTGAAGATTATTTTTAGTGTTAGTGTGAGGTATTATTTTTACTAAGTTACTAGTGTAGAAATTAGTTTGGACCGTTAAGTTCCGATAACTTTAACCGTATGCGAATTACGGGTTAGTGAATAAGTGAATTGAGCCCATTAAGACATAACGGGTTAAGCCCAACAGTGGTGAGCCTATTTAAACCTTAGTATTTGAGGAAATTAGGTCATCTAGTGCCATTTGTTCATTTCACATAATATTTTGAGAGAAGTAGAGAGAGAAGACTTTGGGAAGCAAGAGGAGAATAGAATCTCAAGAGTTGGAGCTAAAGTGAGGCACTAGCTTAAATTGTGAAGAATTAAGGTAAGGTGGGTAGATTTCAACCATAATCTCTTAGTTGTAGCTTCTACCCTAATTCTATGCATAAGTGATTATTTGAGATAAGTGATTAATGTGAATTTGCTTGTTGAATTTCGTGCTCTAGTTGTAAAGGTATGTTTGGGTATGTTAATTTATTTATAATTGAATTGTTGATGATGAAATTGCATGCTTTTAGTATATATATTTGGATAATTGATGAATTATGCTCAAATGATGATTTATGACATGTTGTTGTTGAACTGTGCTTGAATACATGATTATAAGTTGTGGTTGTTGTTAATTGTTGTTGATAATCTCATATAAAGGTTTGGGTATGAATTATGAATGAAGTTGTTATTGTTGAAAAGAGTTGTTGTGAAGAATTGGTTTTGGTTGTAGTTGAAAACTTGTTGTTTTGAGAGAATGGATTTTAAACAATTTGTAAAACTTATTCAAATGTCACGGAACGTGTGAGTTTGACGTGTCAGAGCCTCGGGTTGTGCCTCGGATCATTTTTGACAACTGGGGGTTTCAAACATTCGATTTTGGGGCAAAAATGGCAAAAACCCGTGGCCGAAACACGCGAAAACGCACATTACGGAGCGTTGCGCCTGTACAAGGGCGCTAGGCACCCATGTAACGCTCATCTCGATTATTTGAATTATTTAATTTAATTGTGGAGTCTAGAATATATTTATATGATTTATGAGATGTGAAGAATTGTGATTTATGTAATTTTAGAGATTTTATGAGATGTTGTGACTTATTTTATTATTTAATAGAATAAGATTTAAAAATAAAATAAATATTAAGTTAAGGGGCTGTTTTGAGATTTTAGAGAGTTTTGGGGGAGAAAGAGTAAATAAGATAAGATATGATGGGAAGAATAAATAGGAGAAAATTAGGTCAGAAGAGTTTTTTTACGTAACGCTTTTGGAAAAAAGGGAGAAAACCAGAGAAGAGAAGAGAACCAAAAGGGAGGCTGCGATTTTGCATTCTAAGGTAGGTGAGACTAACTCTCATTAATTTTAAGTCTATGATTACTGAAATTGCAATTAACATGTTTAGGATTAGTTTTAAGAGTTTTTGAGAATTAGGGTTATGAGTGAAATTGGTGATTTAATGATGTTTAACCGTTGAACTAATGTAAAAATGGGGTACAGACCTTAGATAATCAATAGGATGGTAATTGGGATGAGTTTTAAGGTTAGAACCATGAGATTGGGTGAATTTTTGAGAAAAACTGAATTATGCCCGTGCTGCTGTTCATCGCTCGCCTACGCGAGCTATGATTCTCGCCTCGTGAGTGATGCCTTCATCGCTCGCCACAGCGAGCAACTTTTACCCGCCTCGCGAGCGACGCTAAGTTGTTAGCCAAGCGAGCAGACTACTCGCCGTAGCGAGTTGCCCAGTGAGAAAAATTTGATTTTCGTAAATTGATGTCTTGGATTAAGTTTTAGGTGGCTTTGAGTGTTTTAATACCTATAAGAATTATTAGATAAGTTTCTGGATTGAAATTGGATGTAGGAAATTTAAAAATGAGACTTCAGGGGTAAAATTGTCACAAAAGCCGTAGCTACCCAGTTTTGTTCGCCTTAGGCGAGTAACCTTTCTCGCCTCGCGAGTTAGCTTTTTGTGAGCTCGCCACCGTGAGCAGATGACCTCGCCTCGCGAGTTAGCCCTTTTCAGACTGCCTAAGTTGATTTCTCGTGTTGTTTTAAGTTGTTTATGATTTGAATTGAGTTTTGATATAAACATGTGATTTGCTGGTATGTGAATTATCTTTCCAGTACTTTGATATGAAATGCAATTCTCTTTGATTGATTGTACATGAGTTATATGATGAAGTTGTCTAAGAAGTCAAGTTGTAAGAAGTTGTTTAAGAAGTTTCAGTTGTAAGTTGTGAGTCCATTGCATACTCATTATGTTGAGGGCTTATGCCCTGAGAGTATTTACTCTACTACGTTGAGGGCTCATGCCCTGTGAGCTTTTGCTCTTTATGATGAGGGCTTATGCCCTGTGAGTGTATTTATGCTCTTATGATGGAGGCTCATGCTTCGGATGGTACCACATGCATATAAGTTGTTAAGATGATTAAGAAGTTGAAGTTGCATAGTCGTATCGAGTTTTCAAGTTATGAGTTGTTAAGATGTTGTGACGTTTTTCTATGAGTTTTCGAAGTTGTTAAGTTGTTCCTATCTGGAATTGTTTACGAGGTGCTTTTGTTGAATTGTTATGACTTATGAGTATATCTGCTAATGAATATGATGATTTGATGATGTTTTGTTGTTAATTGTAATTGATGAATTATATGTTTAACATTAATGTTTGTGAAATCTCACCCCTTCTGCTTGAAAATGTTGCTCTTCGTATGAGTAACTTGCAGGTGATCGAGGATAGTAGCTGTTGTTTGCTGTTGTGAGTGGGTATCTCTCATTGTGTCCTTAGGTGCTCTGATACGTAACGGGATGGGGAACTTTTGTTATTGTTTTCTATTCCTTGCGTATTATTTTTATGAATTTTCATGAATATGTTGTTGGAATAACTTATGAGATTTTGCGTTGAGGCCTTCGTGCCAAAGTTGTTTAAGATGTTGTTGAATTAAAATCCGCTGCGAAGTTTTGAATGATTATGTTGATCGATTATGAAGAATAAATTGTTATTTATTCCATTTAAGATTTTTAAGAAATGTAGCATTCCGTTTAAGTTATTTAAGAAATTTTCATGTCGGGAAAACGGGGGGTTACAATTGGTATCAGAGCAGGTCGGTCCGTCCGGCCAAGTAGTTAAGTCGCGTAGTGTGAGTAACAGTTGTATTACTGTTTTTAAGTTGTCTTGATTGTGGTTGTTGTGTAGAGAACTAAGATGGCTGGAAGAAATGACGCTGCTATTGTTGTGGCACAAGCTGTGGGGCAACAACCTAATGCTAATGTTGGTGCTAATGTTGAGGTGAAGATGTTGGAGAGTTTCCTGAGGAATCATCCGCCTACTTTCAAAGGAAGGTACGACCCTAATGGAGCTCAGACGTGGCTCAAGGAGATTGAGAGGATTTTTCGGGTCATGCAGTGCAATGAAGTTTAGAGGGTGCGTTTTGGTACGCATATGTTAGCCGAGGAAGCAGATGATTGGTGGGTGAGCATCCTACCAACACTGGAACAAGGGGGTGGAGTTGTTAACTGGGCTGTGTTTAGAAGGGAGTTCCTAGACAGATACTTTTCGGAGGATGTTCGCGGGAAGAAAGTGATCGAGTTCCTTGAGCTGAAGCAAGGCAATATGTCAGTGACTGAGTATGCTGCAAAGTTTGTAGAGCTGGCTAAGTTTTATCCACACTACACTCCTTAGACTGTTGAATTCTCTAAGTGTGTTAAGTTTGAGAATGGTCTGCGTGCTGAGATTAAGCGGGCCATTGGTTACCAGAAGATCGGAAATTTTTCCGAGCTGGTGAGTAGTTGCAGGATTTATGAGGAAGATACAAAGGTTCATTACAAGGCTGTGAATGAGAGGAAAGGCAAGGGGCATGGATTTGTTAAGCCGTACCACAAGGATAAAGGGAAGAAGAAAGATGTTGGTGGAGGTTCCAAGGTGAATGTAGCGGAAGTCAAGTGCTTTAAGTGTGGAATTGTGGGTCATTTTGCTAATGAATGTAGGAAAAGAGATAGTTGCTTCAAGTGTGGTCAGAAGGGGCACAAGGCTTATGAGTGCAAGAGGGAGATTACTTGCTACAATTGTGGTGAAGCGGGTCATTTGAGTACTAAGTGTACCAAACCGAAGAAGGCAGCGGGTAAGGTGTTTGCTTTGAATGCGGAAGAAGTGGAGCAGCCGGATAATCTCATCTGAGGTATGTGTTTTATCAATAGTACTCCTTTGATTGCAATTATTGATATTGGTGCTACGCATTCTTTTATTGTGAGTAGTTGTGTTGAGCGTTTAGGCTTGGTTGTAACTCCGTTGTTGCGTGGAATGGTCATTGATACCCTGGCCAATGGCTCGGTGACTACTTCCTTGGTGTGTGCTAAGTGTCCCGTTAGTTTTGGTTGTGTTGACTTTGAGTTGGATTTAGTTTGCTTGCCGTTGAAGCACATGGATGTGATTTTCGGAATGGATTGGATGTTGACTTTTGGTGTTAACATCAATTGTTTAACCAAGAGTGTAACATTCTCTAAGCCGGTGGATGAAGTAGGTGGGAAGTTCTTGACCGCGGAGCAAGTGAAGAAGTCCTTGGATGGCGAAGCTAGTGTGTTTATGATGTTTGCTTCGTTGAAGGAAAGTAGTGAGAAAGGTGTTGGTGATTTGCCGTTAGTGCAAGAGTTTCCAGAAGTTTTTCCGGACGACATTACCGACTTACCGCCGAAGAGGGAAGTTGAGTTTGCAATTGATTGGGTGCCAGGAACGAGTCCTATTTTGATTGCGCCGTATCGGATGTCTGCATCAAAGTTGGGCGAGTTGAAGAAGCAGATGGAAGAGTTGCTCAAGAAGCAATTCATTAGGCCGAGTGTTTCTCCGTGGGGTGCTCAAGTGTTGTTAGTGAAGAAGAAGGATTGGAGTATGAGGTTGTGTGTGGATTATCGGTAGTTGAACAAGGTGACTATCAAGAATCGGTATCCACTTCCAAGGATTGATGATTTGATGGATCAGTTGGTTGGTGCAGAGGTGTTTAGTAAGATTGACTTGATGTCAGGATATCATCAGATAAGAGTGAAGGCAGAAGATGTATCTAAAACTGCGTTTAGGACGAGGTATGGTCACTATGGGTATTCTGTGATGCCATTTGGTGTGACTAATGCGCTAGGTGTTTTCATGGAGCATATGAATAGGATTTTCCTTGTCTGGATCAGTTTGTGGTGGCGTTTATAGATGATATTTTGGTGTATTCAAAGTCGGATGAGGAGCATGCCGAGCATTTGAGGGTTGTGTTGTAAGTCTTGAAGGAGAAACGGATGTTTGCTAAAGTGTCGAAGTGTGAGTTTTGGTTGCGGTGATGCAGTGGGAATCGCCGAAGTCTGTTTTTGAGATTAGAGGTTTTCTTGGATTGGCAGGTTAGGTTCATTGAGGGATTCTCTAAGTTGGCGTTGCCATTGACGTAGTTGACTCGAAAAGGACAAGCTTATGTTTGGGATTCCAAGTGTGAGAATAGTTTTCTTGAGTTGAAGAAGAGGTTAACTTTAGCGCATGTATTGATTTTGCTGAATCCGAAGGAATCGTTTGTTGTGTATTGTGATGCTTCGAAGATGGGTCTTGGTGGTGTGTTAATGCAGAATCGTCAGGTTGTGGCTTATGCATCGAGGCAGTTGAAAGTGCATGAGAAGAATTATCCGACTCATGATTTGGAATTGGTGGCAGTTGTGTTTGTGTTGAAGATTTGGAGGCATTATTTGTATGGTTCTAAGTTTTAGGTGTTCAGTGATCACAAGAGTTTGAAATATTTGTTTGACCAGAAAGAGTTGAATATGAGGCAAAGACGGTGGTTGGAATTTCTTAAGGATTATGATTTTCAGTTGAGTTATCATCTTGGAAAGGCGAATGTGGTGGCAGATGCCTTGAGTAGGAAGTCGTTGCATATGTCTGCTTTGATGGTTAAAGAGTTGGATTTGATCGAGCAGTTTTGAGATTTGAGTTTGGTTTGTGAGTTGACGCCTGAAAGTTTGAAGTTGGGAATGTTGAAGCTTACGAGTAACATTTTGGAAGAGATTAAGAAAGCTCGGAAAGAAGATTTGGAATTTGCAAATGTGTGGATTTCAAATTGGATCAGAATGGTGTCTTGATGTTTCGTGACTGTGTGTGTGTGCCGGAAGTGCCTGAACTTAAGAAGCGTATTTTGGACGAAGTTCATAGGAGTAGCTTGAGTATTCATCCAGGAGCGACGAAGATGAATCAGGATTTGAAGAGGTTGTTTTGATGGCCTGGAATGAAGAAGAAGATCGCCGAATTCATTTATGCTTGTTTGGTTTGCCAAAAATCGAAGATTGAACATCAGAAACTATCGGGTTTGATGCAACCGTTGTTTGTGCCAAGGTGGAAGTGAGATAGTATCTCTATGGACTTTGTTGGAGCTTTGCCGAAGACTGTGAAGGGTTTTGATTCAGTTTAGGTGATTGATGATAGGTTGACGAAGTCAACACATTTTATTCCTATCAAGATCGATATGTCTGTGGCGAGGTTGGCTGAGATCTACATTGAGCAGATAGTCAGGTTACATGATATTCCTTCTAGTATTGCGTCGGATCGGGATCCGAGGTTTACTTCTATGTTTTGGGTGAGTTTGCAAGCTGCTTTGGGAACTAAGTTGAGGTTGAGTTCTGCTTATCATCCTCAGACTGATGATCAAACGGAGAGGACGATTCAAAGTTTAGAAGACTTGTTGAGAGCTTGTGTTTTGGAGCAGGGTGTCAGTTGGGTCGAATGTTTACTGTTGATTGAGTTTACTTACAACAACAGTTTTCATTCTAGTATCGGGATGGCACCGTTTGAGGCTTTGTATGGACGGAGGTGTAGGACGCCGTTATGTTGGTATGAGTCAGGTGAAAGTGCTTTGTTAGGACCGGATGTTGTTCAAGAGACGACCGAAAAGGTCAAAATGATTCAAGAGAAGATGAAAGTGTTGGAACAAAATGTGTTTAACAATAAACCCTAAAGAGTTTTGATGATAACAAGGTATTAAAAATTGACAATTGGTAT
>Ga0209282_1000948_pt1 | contig 15179 bp, 4 predicted proteins | sample Mtrugardesep15_FD_187529 | JGI IMG/M metagenome (GOLD analysis project Ga0209282, IMG submission 187529) | Root nodule microbial communities of legume samples collected from California, USA - M. trunc garden sep15 (SPAdes) (version 2) | ecosystem: Host-associated > Plants > Roots > Nodule...
TAACTGAATTTGCTTACATTATCTGGATGAATAGTTGTGCTGCTTTGAATGACATTGGTGGGGTTGAAAGGGTCTTTGAGGAGATGAAAAGAGAAGATGAAGACAAAATTGATTGGAAGACTTATAGCAACCTTGCTGCTATCTATGTAAAAGCTGGACTATTTGTGAAAGCTGAATTGATGCTTAAGAAGATGGAAGAAGTAATGAAGCCGCGGCAACGCGAAACTTATCATTGTTTGTTGAGCCTTTATGGTGGGACTGGTAATGTTAAAGAGGTTTATAGAGTGTGGGGGGCCCTCAAGAAGGTCACCCCGGTGACCAATCGGAGCTATCTTATTATGCTTTCTACCCTTAGAAGGCTTAATGATATGGAGGGCATAATAAAATTGTTTAAGGAGTGGGAATCTAGGCATGTTAGTTATGATTCTAGGTTGGTTGGTGTTGCAGTGCATGCTTACTTGAGTCAAAACATGGACAAGGAAGCTTTGTCGGTCTTTGAGGAAGCTCTCAAGAGCTGCAAGGGACCTTTCTTTAGGATTCGGGAAATGTTCATGGTGTCTTTATTGGAGAAAGGTCAATTGGATGGTGCTATGAGCCACTTAGAGGCCGCACTTTCAGAAGCCGACGACTATAAATACCAACCTTCACCGCAAGTTGTGAGTAATTTTCTGAAGTATTATGAAGAAGAAACGGATCTTGATGGTGTTGATGAGTTAAGCAAGATTCTTAGGAGTCACAATTTTGATGAATCCTATATTAAAACTTGCATAACTGCATCCGAATCATCTCCTGGTATTCATACAGTATTGAAGGAAGATTCTTGTGTCAACCAAGTGCACGAGAACTTATAACTTGGGAGCTGATGTTCACCATGAATAGACCACACCCATCATTGAAAAAACAATCACGTGTGTATCATATGTAGGTACTGTTAATTCCGAGCTAGTGATGATTTGACAATCAGGATTGATTTGTTTTCCTTAAGATAAGTACTGGTTTATCAAATTCTTTCAGAATTGAAAGGTTAGTCTAGTTGTTTTGTTTGCTATGATGATTATAAGTTGAATTTTAAAAAAGACAAACTGTCGGTGGAAACTAGTTTTACACTTGCATTGTTAGAGTGCTGCATGAGCTCAGTCCAATAGGAAGGAATGTTCTTGTGGGCTTAAGGCAGGATAGGCGCAAAATATGGATAGTCTATGAGAGGAAGAAGGGAGGAGAAGGAGGGATAGTGTTAAGGTGGGCATCTGGTGAATTAGTTATGATTTTCCAATAAGGATGGTGTAGGTCGAGTATTGGAACACTCATGTCATCATTATTCTGTTAGGACCCTTAGTTGTAGGCAGAGACAGAATTGTTTTCTCCATTCTGATGAGCCTTAGCTTTTGGTAATCTTGTATTGAGAGTTTCTCTTTTTCATTGCATTTGAATACGATTTACATTCCTCTTCTATCTTTCTGAACCGTGCTCTACCTTCCAATTAGAAACATCTATTTTTCCATTTCATATCAAATTTCAAAAACATTTGTCAAAAATGTATGAAGCAAAATAATGGATTTTTATTGGATGTCATTGTTGATGTAAAATTGGTTTTTATTGTTATTTTATTTTTATTTTTTGGTGAATTACATTGGTATTTTTTTTTGTTTATACGGAATGTGTAATTTTTGTTTTGGATATACAAAATATTAGTGGTTATTTTTCTACTCCACTAGTTTGAACTCAAGTTCTCATACTCCTTTTAACTCTTAACTCAAACAAGTTTTGCTACTTAACTCCTATGACGTGTATTTAATAGATGTACATACTTAACTATTTAATGAATAATTGTTTTGTTTGGAATCCTTAACCAATATCCATTTGTCACTTATTAGAAGTCCCAAATCCTTTTAATTCATGAAGATTATAACAACTCAATAGGGTTAGGAGTTAGAACTGGCTAGGATACTCATTACTTAACAAAATTTATTTAGCATGCCCTACTTATTTTCCTATACTATTTGGCTTAACTTTATACTTCACAAATGACTTTGAAAACTCGCACTCTAACTGTCACAATTTCCACAAGTCTTTTGTATTTAAGCAATTTTTTTAGTTACTAAACAAAAAGGAGACAATAAGTAAATGTACTCTAGATTTTAAAGAGATTAATCTCCATAGTTAATGATAGCAGATACGTTGAGAAACCAAAAATATATATATGAGGAAGACATATTTTATCACTCTTCATGTTTGATTCATCATTTTAAAAGAGACAAAGTGATTTGACATTAAGGTTACCTTTGGAGAAGGTTTCACAATTTACTCACAAAGTCAATATCAAAAACAGCAACCCTAAACATTTTCTTTGATGGATTCTCCCCACACAAAAAACGTGTTCCTTTGATGGGAACTTTTTCCTTTTGCTTTTAAGAACCATTAGTTGTGCATGAAGTATAATTTATTCATTGCTAAAATATTAATGTAACAAACCAAAATGTTAAATTTAAGTGGTTAACGAATTCCACTAAATGATCAATCGTTCAGGAGAAACCAAATTTAATTTCTAAATAGAACAATTTTTGATCAGAATATCCTTATCATACCACACAATGCATCCTTCCTCTAAAAACCAAAGGTTTAACACAAAATATCAAATACAAATTACCAAATATAGAGGCAACCAATTTATGAGCGATCCCTAATTATTAATGTATATATTTATATCAGTAGTTTTTATGTTATTTTAGTGTCAATAAAAAAAGTTTTATTTATTTCTCAGCTGAATATTACTTGGGCGTCACTCCCTTAATTTGAAGGATTAAAACAAAACAATAAAAGTATAATTGAAAAGGAATCTAATAGAATAAAAAGGTAGTTAATACTTAATACTATTTATTGATTTTGCTTCAAGTAAGAATTAATAAAATTAGATAATTAGTTTCATTTCATCCAATGTCTCTAATTTGCAAAATGTGAAATGTTCAATTATTGAAATACTTATGAGTTGACAATGTCATATTAGTATACTCCAGTTTTTTTAAAAAGAAAAATAGCCCCCTGTGAAAGGAAATTGCACGTTGCAACAACTAAGCATAAGATGGAACTCCATTATACTTGACTATTGAACTAACTTTTCTGACACTAAGTAAAATAACTAAAGTAATACTTCAAATAGAATTTAAAAATAGGGCAAGAGAAAGCACTAAACAGTACAAACTACAAACCTATATAGTACAATCGTAAATGAATAGTACAATCCCAAACTCAAGCTGTTTGATACACTATTTAAAGGTTCTCCATAGGAGTAAAGGCTACACTCTTGGGATGTAAAACCCGATAGCTCACAAACACAGACACACAAAGTGCTGCTACTGAAAGTATAAGCGAAAATGCACTTGCGAAATTCCAGGAGCTACTTGATGCTGAGTCCACTGACTTGCCACTCAATGAACTGCTCTGAGATATATCAATTGGAACCCAATCACAGTTAACAGAGTAGTGTCCGGAACCGTGCCATGGCTTACCGTCTACTGGATACCAGAATCCGACAGACATCTTGCTTGATCCGCCAATGGTGAATTGCACATCCTGTAAGGTATAAATTTGCATGATTTTAATTGTTTGTTATCGCTTAAATGACATCCATGCGTGTTTGCATCATGTGTTGGTTTTTGAGTTCTCACAAAGCTATAAAATGAATCTTTGCATATGAAGAATTAGGTTGAACATAAACATTATATTTGAGAAGAACTTTATGATCTATTCCCTCCATTTCAACTACATCCACAAAAATAAAAAACTAAAACTAAAAAAGACAGCACTTTAAAGTTTGGTTGTTTTAGCTATTGGGCATGGTGGAGAAATATTTCTTATGAAGGCAAGGTTCCTTTGTAAAGAAGGTATTGCAAAACAAACCGGTAGAAGATATCTTATCCAAAGCCAAAACTGTTTGACAAAATAGCATAGATCCATAATATCAGAAATACAAAATTGTAGTTTATTATGTGACTTGGACTCTATGCCAGAATTCATTATGATTAATAGATAATGAAGTTCATATGTAGTCCATGAGTTATCTAGAAAGATTCAAACATACGAGGAAAGATCATCATAATCTCTAAGCAAATAAAGCTCTTCTAAATGCATCATAAAGGTTTCTAACTTCTAACCTGTTGCAGATGATCCATAGTCCTCAAAGGCCTAGAGAATTCAAAAAAATATGTGCCCTTTTTTCCATTTTCTGCATAAGGGTTCTCATCCTTTACAAAACCTGTTATAGAGAAACATGTGAGTAGTAATTTACAGCAAAATGATCCAGAATAACTAAATGATAGGGTAGAACAATGCAGAAAGCTCATATTTAAGGTGCTGCGACCAAGGCCAATTTTAATATCATATATGGGGTTGCAACTTGCAATAGAATCCATAATATGCTTTAACATAAAAAATAGAAAAAACCCTTACTTTTGTCCTCCACATACACGTATCGTCAATTTAGTCATAACAAGGATTTTGTCATCAATTTAATCCCTTAATAACACAGAGTTCATCATTTTGGCCCTCCAAGTATTTTTTACATCAATTTAGTCTTTAAATAATGTAAAACATCATCGTTATAGTCTCTAAATAATGCAAAATTAGTCCCTAAATTAGAGCTCCCTTAAACTATCTACTTCAGCTCATTTCCCCATTCTATTGGAGTGGAGTGAAAGTTAGCCCAGTATTAGATTCTCCCTCAATCCAACAAAGACTGTCTAATTTATGATACTTTGAAACATTGAGAGACTCAATATCCACCAAGGATGAAAAAATGAGTTTTTCTAAAAAATTATAAAAGGAAATTCTTGTGGATAAATGAATCCATAAGAAACAAACCAGTCATCCTTCTTTTATGGATCACTAAACTTTTGGCACTTGGTGGGAATTACATTAACCTACCTAGTTGGAACAGCACTAATTATATTATAAATTATTGAAAGCAGCAGGTAATTACACGTATGAAAAATTGCCGCTGATATATTCCCTACGACATAAATGATGTATGGACATGCTCTATGTCATACTATATGCATAACATTCAATTCATGGTCTATATTTTCAGTTTTTTACTTAATAATATATATACATATTATGCATTTATTTATTTCTAAAATAACATTATGTATTAATTATTATATTTATAACAAGAAAGTTTGAAGACAACTATTTCCATAAAAAATAAAAAATAGAAGTTATGTACACACCCCACAAAAACAAACATCCTCCACCCCAGCAAAGTTGTATTTTTAAAAAGTTGGTGGAGACCAGAAAACATATTGTACATATTTACTTTTCAAATTATCTTTGATACTTTTAGTAGCAACTACATTACGTTGAAAGATATTTCTTTGGTGTGAATATCATTAAGAATCGGATCTGAAATCATATTTGAGATAAATAAATGACTACATGATTGTGTTAGCTAATTACATATGGAGAGAATTCGGGATTCATTCCACTACCAACCAATATTTCAGTCTAAAATCAGCTTTGGACGATAGTTGATTGATAGGACATTTTAATTTTCCTTTTGAACAGTAAAAGGATTACCTGAGTGAACTGTAAAGCTGCTATGCCACCAAGCACCTTTCCAGTCATTCTGTGCACTAGAATCATTAACTGAAAATAGAAAAAGGTCCAATGCTTAATGTATATCCCTAAAATAATAATTAGATAACAACCTAGTAAATTATCAACAAATGAAGGGAGTTGAAGAGAAGATTAGATGTTTAACCCGCATTGTAGGGTTATAGGTTATATATCCAGTTGTATGGTCACAATGTGAGACGTATCTACTTTAGAAAGTCTCTAAATCTTTGAAAAAAGACATTATTATCACCCCACTTCAAAGCATATGAAAGTATGAAACAATGAGATATTTTTTGAATTCCCAAATCATAAACATTAATGGCGCTACAAAATGTCCAATAATTTTATGCACAAAATCTACATGTGTAAATTCATTATTCACATAGGGATCAAACTTAAAAGTTACTCAATGAAATGATGTTTTGCAAAGATATAGAAAAGGACACAATCTGGTTTGGCATAATGAGGCTTCCTATTTTGTGCAGAAACGCCACATTTTGACCAGAAACAGAACAAAGTGATTGCGAAAATCCCATTGAGACAAATAAAGGAATTGATGAAAAAAGCAATTATGATGATGATATACTTTTTATGTTGAGAATCCTGGTTTGTGGTCCCAACAAATGTGTTTGTCGATCTTCTGTATGTCATTTTCAAACATAATTATCTGCTTATCGTATTTATCCAAGTTAGGCACTAATAAATTGACTGTGTAATCTTAGCATAGAATATGCATAGTCCCTCCATCTATTTGTCCCCTTCTATACAGATGCCTTAATTAATTCTTCCTTTCCTCCAATGTGGAAGAAGCAATCTTAAAGTAACTTGAGACATCATGCTCATGCTCAAATCCAATCACTGCTTAATCATTTTGGGATCCACTTTCATCTTGTGAAGTGGCACAAATTTTAAATTGGGTGTGTGGGGCAAAGATAATCTATTTAACAATTTTTTTTGTTTTGCAAATGAACTTTATTATAATGTAAACTTAGAAAAGATTTATATCAAACGCAAACCTTGATTTGACATGGCTAAGCTAAAGGAATAAAATAATTGCCATCCTCATGCAAGGTTTAAAACAATATGTCATTGTTTCTTATATGGCTGAAGCATGTAAAAGATATCAACAACAACAACCAAGCATTTTCCCACTAAGTGGGGCCGGCTACATGAATCAAGCAACACCATAATGTTCTATCATATACCATATCTATATCCAACTCATTAATCGCTAGATCTTTCTTAATGATTTCTCTTATAGTTTTTCTAGGTCTTCTTCTGCCTCTGATGATTTGACTACCCTCCATATAATCTACTCTACTCACTAGAGAATCTACAAGTGTTCTCTCTACATGCCCAAATCACCTAAGCCGAGTTTCCATCATCTTTTCTATGATTAGGTGCTACCCCAACCTTCTCTCGAATGTTGTCATTTCTAATCTTATTACATCTTATCTTACCACACATCCAACGCAACATCCTATCTCTAATGAAAGATACCAATAAGCAAACTAAAAAATGTAAAATAGAAAATACGAGGCAGATAAGTGTAAAAAGGAAAATAGAAAAGCAATATGATAATGGAAAATGTATAAAACATTTTCAGGTGAGAAATGGGATTTGAGTACAAATAACATAAAATAAATACATCAACCCTTAAATAAAAGGCATCGGTATCAAGGAAAATTCAATTAGTGAACAAGAGTGAAGTCATTCAAGCAATGGTCGGATTTACTATTACTACAGACAAGTAGCGTAAAGATTTTAGAAAGCTCTTTAGGCTTAAAAAGGAGCATGAACTTTCAAATCATGAAGCAAACTACTTGATGGAAAAGTTGAGCAAATTTTCATGGATTGAACTGCTGATACTTCCACTTGCTGTTTTAATCTCATTCATTCTCCTTTTTTATTTTAATCATATAAACATACAATTCCAACTAAAGATGTTACATACCAGAACCTGAAGGACCAGTTCCATCCAAGTATCTGCAGTGTGGATTCCATGCATAAAGATCAACCAAATGGCCAAACCTGTATGGACGATTATAGGAAACTGAATGAACACGTCTCATGAAAAATAGCTCCACTATAGTCATCATAAATTGTCAGCCGATAATGGTTAAAGTTAAGGAGCTTTTATATTAATCACCTGTCACCGCCATTTCCATCTCTATTGTCAATGGGATTCCCGCCATAAAGCCGTCCCGGGATAGCATTTCCAATTGAAAAGTGCATAATGTCAACTTCATGACCTTTACAGGTCTTATTTGTGCACGAGGTTGAATGTTCCTCACAGCCACCCATCTTACAACAATTAACACAATTTTTTATCAATCACGATTCATAAAGATCTTTCATAAAGATCAGGATTAGTGACAAGTTTACAATAACTTATTTAGGTCAATCATAGTGCAAAAACACTTAGAAAAGTGTTCAAAAGAACTTATGATATGTCCATAAATTGTTTCAACTTATTTTCTTAAGCTCCTCATAATAGCATATAAAAACACTTTATATAAAGCTTTCACGAAGTTTTCTCACATTCCTAAAACAGATTATACAAAAATATGATTTCCATAAGCACTTTTTGGAAGTGTTTAATTAAGTTTCTTTTTAGGTAACAACTTAATTAAGTACTTATATCATAATCTTTTATCATATAGCTATTTCTATACCAAAAGATTAAATAATGTCGAAATGTTTTCATATATAAGCTATAAACTGTTTTAATAAGTTATCTTGAAGAGCTTATGGAAATAAGCTAAAAACAACTGATGGACATATCATAAGTTATTTCCATAAGCTCTCTCAAACAGTCACAACTCACAAGTGTTTATGTCATTAGATAGACTCAAATATGTCCATCAAAACAGGCCTTAAGTTATTTATCCAAATTCTCCTTAGATTTGAAAGACATGAAGCGATGAAGTTTAGGGTTTTTTGGGAGTTTAGGAGGGGGAGTGGAGGGGGGATTTGAGAAAAAGGAAGGAGAAAGTGTAAGGTGAGAAGGGATTTGGGAGGGGAGAGCTTTAGGGAGTTTTATTCTTCATAATACAAAATCCCCCTGATTTGAGGGAACTCGATGTATTGAAGGAGGATATTTGACGATTTTGGAGGACTTAGGTAAATTCTTCAAATCCAATCTATGATGTTTTAATAATCACAAAATTAAAAATATATTAATCTACAAAAACACTCTCTAAAAAGGTGAAAGATTTCTCTCTTACTCTCTACACCCCTCCCCCCAAAATCCTCCCGTCCCTTACCATCCAAACTCGCAAACAGACCCTTATAGAATACATTGTTGAGCACACCAACTTACATTATGATAAGAGGCACCATCCCCAATTTGAAACATGAGTGCAACAGAGGGACATTTCTTGCTTTCACTGCATCATCACAAAAACAAAAAATGCACCAACTTATTAAAAGCGTATCATATAGTAATATGAGAAAGTTATATTTTGTTTTTTTGTTTGTTTATAAATCTACTCTTATATCCCATCATGTTGGACCCTCAATAAAAATATCATTACTTACAACGTTGTCAACATAAATAAATCAAGCTAATTCAGTAATCAAACAACTTAAAGTTCAAACCACTATTATATTGATTCGAGTAGAACGAAACAAAATTGACTCCGCTAAAATGAGTAATTATTAATTAGTAAAGTGAGAAAATCAAGAGTTGATATTTTAACCACTCCTGATTTGTTATGAATATCCAAATAATATCAATCATTGAGACGCTTATGAACAACTAATATTATTGGAAGTCGGTAGCAACGGGTTAATGCTCCAAGACCACAAGAAAGACGCGAAATCTATTCCTAAAATCTTAAGGCACTAAATATACCGGTCACCTCTTTATGTATCCAACATTTTAATCTCTCATAATCGATGTGAGACTAACCACTCAAACTTGAACCCAATACTAGACTCGGATCCCTAAAGCAAGGCCTCGAGTTCGAGACTTGTGGATAGAAAAAACGCGGTTAAGCGGGGAGACCCCATGAAAGGTGACCAGTAAGGAGTTTCCCGACAAAGATTAGTCATCAAATTTGTGTATACTTCACACCGATAACATGATTACCGACAAAATCAAACAACTTAAACTAAACTATCACTAACCAAGCTCAATAAATCAAACTCATGGACTAGAACTAGATTCAGTTTTCTCTGCATGACACACACATCTTACCCATTAGAGTAGGCATAATCACCATCAACTTGAAGCAAAAAGAAAATATCACGGCCATCATGCACACTCTGCAACAAAACAACAAACACCATGGTAAGAAGATAAACAGATAAATACTCAAATGTGAGTAACAAAAGGACAAAAAAGTGAATACCACCTTCACGGTCATTTTTCCGCCATTGAATTCATTTTCAGCATCAGGGTCGAGAGCAAGAAGAAGAGAGAAGTGGGACCCATCAATGTCCTTCCAATCATCGGCATGACCATCAAGTGTAATAACACCGGGTTGAAATTCGGACTCAACATGAATCTCTGACCCGGTTTCACAGCTCCATGGACCCGACTCCTCGTGTGAATAAACATCATAGGATGATACTAACAATAACAAAAATAAAATTAAGATGTTACGAAACATTGTATGTATTTGTTCGAAAATCGAAACTGTATTTCTATGTTGTTTTTAAGATTATTGAAAAATTAAAAAAAAATAAAACGAGTTTATATAAGTGGATTTGGATTTGTATTTGATAGATCGCGATTTGTGGTGTGCTTGACTTTTCTCTGAGCTTGGATACACCACTTCAAGTTCAATCAACAAAACACACATGTGACATGACACATGATGTTTTTTTTTTAATTTCGCCTTTTTTTCACCCGCACTTGTTGCATTTTTCTTTTACATTCTCTTTACTCTTTTCTGTCTTGTTGCCAACTAACGTGTATATATAGACCCCACGTATACCATTTGTGATCTACCTTGCCACTTCATGTAACCTAATCATCATCATCATAAAGAAATAATAATAGTTGTTCAATACTTTGATAAGATCTTGGTTCAAATCTCAGTTTTTTTTATAATAAAAATAGAAGGTTTAAAGCTACATAATTCTCTAAGTTTAAGGTTAAAGTTGTTGAGTTTGACAGATGTTGAGATTTTTTTGACAGAAGTCACAGTTTGATAAGTATTGAAAGTTTTCGATAGAAAGGTGGAAACTCACAAGTAGTTAATTCAGTAAAGAAGTTGGTTTCAAGTGTCCTAACATGTGGAAGACATGCAGATTTCGACGAAGATATGCAGTTTTTAGCAGTTTAGGTTATGCGGTTATTTTCTATATATATAAATAATAGTTTTTCATAAGAAAAAGGGTCGTAAATCACTCGTAGAATTTTGACACTCGAAGAACCAGCGTCCAGAGAAAAGAGTCATATAAAATGTATGTAATCTGATTTGTCGAACCACCTTTACATTAGTGCAATGCAATTTATCTTTTCTTTAAGTTTCTGCATTTAAACTTTTAAGTCTTTTACTTGCATTTCTTTTAACAGTTATTTTCATACGAAAAATAGTTTTCTTCATCTTGTTCATAAAGCAACCTATGAATATGATGAACATTCATGAATTTTCTGGAAAAAAATTGCACAGCATGCTTTAAAATTTCTGGTTTGATCTTGCTTGTAATAATCAAAATTAGTCTTATTGTTAAACAAAATCACCGGTAAACAGTTGGGTATTTGACTCCTAAAAGAAAATTTTAATATTGATAGTGTCGGACACGACATGTATATTTATAGATTATTCATCAATGATGTATGCATATCGATAGTTTGAGTTAAATCCACTCTATGGTGGGATACTCATAGTTAAATCCATCAACCGAATAAATTGTGAATTAATTTGTGATATGTTAGTAAAGAAATAATTAATAAAGTTGAAAATTTAAAGATCTTATAAAAATGGATAAAAAACTTAAAAGGTCTTATATTTAGGGACAATAATAATAATAATAATAATAATAATAATAATAATAATAATAATAATAATCACATGTATAAATATTAAAATAATAATAATAATTCAAAACTCTGTCTAATGTGAGCATCTTCATCTCAACTCTCTAAGTCCAAACTCGATTCATTTAAGGACTAAACATCAAATGGCCTTGGCATGAGTTCTCAAAAGGTTTGACCATACTAGGCCCGAAGTGTTTTTTTTCTTTTTCAAATTGAGGAATAATACATTTAAGAAAGGTTTTAAAAATAATACATTTTAGTAAATGTAAGATTATTTTCAAACTGAGGTGAAAAGTAGCATAAAATGGTGGTTATCTAGTTGAGAAATGATATTTGTACAACTATTTTGTGACAACTTTTGGAACAACTCTCTCATACCCACATCGTGCTCTCTCTCTCTCTCTCTCTCTCTCTCTCTCTCTTCCCCTCTCTCTCTCTCTCTCTCCCTCCCTCTCCCTCTCCCTCCCTCTCCCTCTCTCTAATTGTATTTGAGAGATAACTCATGATATGTGTTTGGGACATAGCTCCCGATGGGCACGTGAATAGAGTTTGTTTAACCTATTTGGTTGAAGAGTTGTTGTTTCAACCAAAGCATTTAAACAAACTTTAATGACACCGGCAATTTGAACAAACCTAGATTGTGTTGTCAATTTGTGCAATGTTTTTCAATTTAAAGTGTTGTTGAAATATGTTCTATCTTTAATATAAAAAATAAAAATAAAAAACTGCTTGGCTTTGTCAATTTGAAGTGTTATTGTTCTCAAGGCTATTCACCAGGGCCAGCCTAAGGCATAGATCGGAGGTGCAGCGGCCTAGGGCTCATGCTTGTAGGGGGTCCAAAATTTTGTTTTATATGTGGGGTTGTATATAGAAACACTTGTTTTATAGGGGGTATTTGTAGCACAAATTGCAAAGAGGGTCCAATTATTTATCAGACCTCAGCCCAGTAACCTTTCATTCTTTTTATTTTATAGCCCAGCAACATTTCATTTTCATAGTCCAATGCTTTCATTTTCACACCCCCAACATTGGCCAAAACACTAAACTTAGAATTAAAACATAAATCGTAGAAGCAACACGTAAAAAGCAAAATGTCTACTCCTTTATAGAGACTAAATTTATTTTTATTTTGAGGACGTGTATTGGTGTTTTAAATTGAAGCTAACGTGGATTTGTATTTAGATTTCATAATATAATATGTTTGTCATCGTGAAAGTTTCACTAAATTTGTTCATGTGTGATTTTTTTTATAAGTAACATATCATGTTCTATTGACAATTGATAGAAGGTTTTCATGTTACTGAGGGAAGTGTATTTTATACTATAATAGATTTATGATAAATGATTATGAAGCTTTTTGAGAATTTTAGAGGTAGTAATAAGTTGAATCATCAAATCAGATAATAAAACTTATATAAAATTTGGTATGCCTACCTATCGTTTTACTTAGCTTTGCATGGTTTGGTTCGACCCCTCAATTTTTTTTTTTGTTTTCGTATTATTTTTTTATTAATAATCTATAGAACATAGTGTATTTGACACAGTGTTTTGGGGCGTCAGCATAATTGAGTTTTAAAACATCGTATTATAATATTATGGTGACTTGAGGCAATGACATAGCCGAGATATCAATCATTATGATTAATGCATGTCTTATCTATATCATTTAAAAATAAAAAAAATTATGACATAATTATATAAAGGGGATATTTTCTCAAACTTATCCTAAGACCTATAAAATGTTAGGGACGAAGCTCCTATTCACATGCTATTTCCTCCTGAATAGAGTTGAGAAATTACCTCTATGATATAAGTTATCGCCTAAAGAGTAATTTGGATTGCATATTCTAATAATATGGTTGTGAATTTTGTTTGAGATTATACTAATTATGGTAAGAATTGGTAGGGTCTAGAGTACCACCTAAAAGTGATTCTTTTAAAACGAATATTTAAAATTGGGATTTTCTTCTTTTGAACACCATTGTAAAAAAAAATAAGAATATTTTTTGTAGGTCCATCGAATAACCAAAATATTTGGACTATAATATAAATTAAATCCATTATTCAATAAATCTAAAAAAATTATTTTTTTATTTATAATAGTAACCCAAAATAGTATTAAAATTAGTGTCCCTATTATCAATCATCATTTTTTATTCCCTAAAAAAATCATTATTTTCATAAACGAGTACCGATGGCTGGTGGGGTGAATGAAACTGAAAGTAGTCTTAACAAATTTAGGTGGTGACAATATCACATGATCACTCTTTTTCATGATCGGTGTTTATTTTACTAATCTTCATCGCTAAAAGCCATAGATTTGGCACATTTCCAAGTATTTGGCCTTTCAAAATTCAAGTGGGACTCACAAATGCACATACCTATTACCTATATATAATAATGTCTAACAAAAATACTACTACCTTCGGACCTAATTATAAGACTCTTTTGAGAAATTTTTTTGTCTTTTTTATAAGACGACCCCTTTAGTATTTCTAAGTACATTAATTAATTCTTTACCAACATACCTCTATTTATTTTATATATTTTTCTTCAATCGACATTAAATACTATATTAAAAACATACACTAACTCTCTTTCTTAAAAGATAAAATTATAAAAACAATAGTAATTATAAACAAATTTATTATCATTTTTAATTTTCTTAATTCCCGTTATTTTTTTAAAAGGGTACTATAATTAAGGACTGAGGTAGTAGTAGCTTTTTTTAAGAAAAAAAATACTAGTAGGTTATTTACCACAAAATTAAAATAAAAAAATAGCAGGTCAAACAATTAATAGCACTAGCTCATTTAATCACCACATGATTTTTACCTCTATCGATATTCCCATGTCTGTCATTCTTCATGTTGCTATTCTTTTTACCAACAACATAAAAAACTACTATTTACTTACACCTAGTATAAAACTATTAGTACTTCAAAAAAAGTATAAAACTATTTTTTAGAGAAAAAAGTACTATAAACTATTAGAAAAACGAAACAGTAATCTCCCACAAATTAGGCCAATACTTGTCTTCCTTATAGGGAAAAAAAGGTTTTCTATGTGATATTTTAGGGAAAAAAACGGTTTTATATATGTATTTGGAGGAAATCACATTTATTTTTTTATGTTAACTCCGATAGTCAGGATAATCAGCTGAAAGATAGGTTAAATACGGTCAAGAACTTTTCCATCCAATAATCAAAATCAAATTCCTCCTAAACACTTCATAATCGATGAAACGCATCCATCACTTGAGTTTAATTATTTTGATGAAAATCGCATGAAACGACAACAAATAAATTAGTCAAAAAATAACATGCACATAGTCAATGAAAATGCTTTATCAATATTCGTGAGTTACAGGCCTGTAAAATCACACCACCGTCGTGACTAGAGCATTTTCTCAATGAAATGTAATGTAGAAGTTCATTAATTGATGTGGGTGATGATGGAGTAGTACGTACACATATATTAATTTCTCTATCTTAATCGGAGCATACTAATCAACAAAGTAGTGGACAAATGTCAGCATTATCACAAAGTACAGGATGGGATATACAGAGAGAAAAAG
>Ga0209282_1000949_pt1 | contig 15167 bp, 11 predicted proteins | sample Mtrugardesep15_FD_187529 | JGI IMG/M metagenome (GOLD analysis project Ga0209282, IMG submission 187529) | Root nodule microbial communities of legume samples collected from California, USA - M. trunc garden sep15 (SPAdes) (version 2) | ecosystem: Host-associated > Plants > Roots > Nodule...
GATTAATGCGTATACAGTGTCAATGTCATTGACACTGTATATGGATTGATCCTTAAAAAAAAGTGTATGTTAATTCAATTTTTTACTTATATAGTACATTGAATTACATTACAATAAGTATATATATATGAGTCATATTGGTGATCTAATTGAATTAATTGTTATTGTTTTGTATTTATCTGTTGTTAATTCAATTTGGCTTAAAATAAGTTTTAATAAGTTAAGTGTTTTTGCAAATAAGTGATTAAATATTTTTAACTTATCATCGATATCTTTAAATTGAGTGATTCTTTCTATCGTCTAATTGGTTTTTGTTATTTCAGTATCATGTGACTTTATGTTGATCTTCATTAACAATCAACTTCTCATTTACGACACCTAATTTAAAAAATTTAGTAAAACTTTTTGTGTATCTATTCACCCCTCCCCCTACTATATACATTTATGTCGTTGAATAATGATCCAACAATATGTAAAACTCTGACTTTCCACTCCAAAGCCAAAAGGTTGAGAGTACTCTTAACCGAAATAAGAGTTGTTCCCTAACAGTGCAGTTTTATGTAATTATCTCAACAATTTTTTTGAATCTATCTCCACAATGAGATGTGAAATATGACTTCTCCACGTCATATCCAATCGCAAATACATGTCGCACGTTTCTGTATGAAGAGTGTTACACAAGTCATACTTCATAATGTATCCTTTGATCCATCGTCCAAATTGCGAAAAGTCATTTGCACCCTGGTATGTTGATATTCCCTATGTAAGCATTGTCGATGTCGAACTTGATTAATCCCTCGGGGGGATCTCTTTCACCCATTACAAATCGTCTCCTTTTGCCAATGATTCTGATGTGGATGATGATAGATTAATTCATCTACGAGTTTAAAATATTTTTGAATCACGCAAACTAGTTCAAATGGACGTTGGAGATTGTCCTAAAAAATGTTTCATTTCTCCACGTCGATAGAGACAAACATGTAGTCATGGAGGTGGTTTGTTATCCCTCTTTAGTTCCAATTATGTGTTGTATGAGGTTGTAAAAAATTTAGCACTTGCAATCAAATGAGAAAAAGTTAGACATATAAGTAGATGGAAGAAGTTGAATCTGAACAGTAGTTGCATGCACACAATCACACAACAAATGGAGGGTATTTTCGTCATCCTTCTCGTAACTAGTACATGTAGGAGAAATTCTTACTCCCCACCTGCTCCTACGACCGTTGGTGAGAATACGCTCATGCGCAACAACTTCCCACGGTAATGGTGGGTGTATGGGTCGAAAGAGCAACAACTTCATTTACAATGGTATATAGAGGGTTTTTAATTGGAAATTTCACATTGTTATCCTCGTATTGATTCAAAGCATCTATTACGAAAAATGGTGGTGTCAATGCGATTCAAACAAGCTAAAGGGAGAGGCACCAAGTTATAAAGGAACCCATTCATCAATAAAAAAAATTGTATTTCTACCATCACTAATTTTCCTTATCACATGTTGCTAAAATTCATTGCAAACCTCCAAGAAAACTTTCCATAAAATAGAATCGTAAGACTGAGTGGTGAAAGATAGCCAAACATCGACATTCCTCCTGTATTTACCAAGGAGAACTATACATCAAATATCATTCAGGTTATAGATAAGATTCTAAAGCATCTTGATAAGAAAAGTCTCGTTTGTAATCGATTATTCCTTATTCTTAATCCACCATGAAACTTTTATTGACAACACATATCCTAACCAATAAGGTGGACCTTTTGACTGAATTCACTATCTTCCTAGACAAAACCACGTTGGATTTTCTTAATCTCATCACAAATATAACTGGGAATCTTTGAATATTGCATACAATAATAAGGAATAAAGTGCCGATCAAACTCAAACATTGTTGTTTCGAACCACTTAACCTGTTTTGAATTTTTTGAACAACATGGTTGAAACGACCTTTGTTATTTCTTCCAAAAGTTATGTTAGCTCATAAATATCTTCGTAAATCCGTATCTTAAATAATATCGACTCAAAGTTGATTATCAAAGAGAAAAAATATTTAGGATATTTCAGTATTATTTTTTTTACCAAATACTTAACGGAAAAGCTTAGGTGATTTGTGTCTAAATTTCCCCCTTATATACTCTCTAGAACCAATTAGGAGGTAAAAATTAATTTTCTTTGTCAATCTCCAAATCATATGGTTTAATGAATAAAAATGACGAAATTTATATTTAAAAATAACTTTTTAGCAACATTGGGTTGCTTCGTCCACTTTGGTTGTGTTCTTCGTCCTCCTTCAATCCAACGTGTATAAGAAATTTTCATTCATTTCACTTTTTACTTTTACATCCAAACGCGCCATAACGATACAATCAAAGAACATCACTCCCAATCGCATTTCCTCATAATCTCCACCAGATCGGAAAAACAACACCGCCACAACCTCCACCACGTTCCGCCGTGATGAGAGAACCTCGAGATGCAACCAAAACCGATCTCAAAACCGCCAAATCCGCTGCTTCCTTCCCTCTCATTCTCGACATCGATGATTTCAAGGTTCGTTTTCAATTCTTTTGCGAATTTTCAAAAATGAAATGAAAATGTAATGAAATTCGGTTATGTTAGGGTGATTTCTCGTTCGATGCGTTGTTCGGGAATTTGGTGAACGAGCTTCTTCCGTCGTTCAAATTAGAAGACCTTGAAGCGGAAGGTGCTGATGCTGTGCAAAATAAATACTCGCAAGTTGCTACCAGTCCTTTGTTTCCTGAAGTTGAGAAGCTTTTGTCTTTGTTCAAGGATTCTTGTAAAGAATTGCTCGAGCTACGTAAACAGGTAGTTATTAGTTCTTAATTATCTACAAATGTCTGATTCCAAATTCTAATTTCCAGATTTACACTAAAAAAAAAGTTGATAAGCTAACTGATAGCGCAACGGAAGAGGTTATAGGGATAAGGATAACTAACTTACTAACAGATTGAATTTGCGTGTTTGGTACAATTGATAAATGTGAAATGACATAAAAAGTATTTTTATTTAGTATTAAACTTTTTTTTTTCAATTAAGAGCTATATGCTATAAGCTCGTGAGAAAAATTGTTACCAAACGGGGTCTATTTGTGCCATATGAAGTTATAAGTAATAAGTGATCGGCTCAGCTCAAAATTAATAATCACGGATTGCAGAAAATAGTAGTTTGATCAAATTGGGCAATACTAAGTTTGCTATTATAGTGTTGCTATAGCTGATATTTTACAATATTTTGTACTACGGGCCTGTTTGGATTGGCTTATTTGAGTTTCTCTAGTCGCATATGTTTTGTGAGACTGTTTGAGAAAACTTGTGAGTTGTGACTGAAAACAACTTATGACATTGTTCATAAGCTGTTTTATTTGAGTTTATTTTCATAAGCTCTATAATATAGCTTAGGAAAACAGCTTATAGGCCCCGTTTGACAAAATATAGTGGATAGCTGATAAGCTAGCTTATAGTGGATAAGCTAGTTGATTGAGTTTGCGGTGTTTGGTAAAATTAGCGGTTGAACTAGCTTATAAATATGAAATGACATAAAACAGAGATGTTTAATTAATATTTATTTTTTTTCAAGTAAGATTTCAGGGTTAAAATTGAGAGAAAAAAATGATAAGCTATAAGCCGGTGAGAAAAAAATGTTACCTAACGAGTCTTTTTTGCCATATGAGCTTACAAGCTATAAGCTCAAAATCTGGCATTGCCAAATAGAGCCATAGGATATACGAAAGCTATTTAACTTTATTTTATCTTTTGGCATAGAAATGGCTTATACATAATCGCATATCATGATAGATAGCTATAGTGCTATTTGACAACATTGTGTGTTAATGTTATTTGTGTTTTTGGAATGAAGATTGATGGGAGACTACACAATCTTAAGAAAGATGTTTCTGTTCAAGACTCTAAGCATCGGAGGACACTAGCTGAGGTTTGTTTCTGAACTATTTTGTTTGTGTTATTATATTGGAATTTCCAAGTGTTTTTTTTCTCTTACTAAATGTAACGAAACAGAAAAGGAAAAGTTAATGTTACCCTTATGATGTTTGGAAACTTTGTTTTCCCTTGAAATACATTCGCTAGGTCTTCCTTTTGAGTCATGCTTTATAGTATTTTTGATTTTTACGGATGAGAATTGTTAGTAACACTAACACACTCGTAACAGTCTCGTTATTCGGTTGCCTCGTAATTTGATCACCTTTTGAAGAGTGTGGTGATATTTTAGAGGATGGACCTATAATAGATAATAGAAAGTTTGTTGAAAAGAGTTGTTGCTAGAGTTCCTCTTTAGAAGAATGGGGGTCTTCTATAACATGTTATGTAAACAGCGCTGAATAATCTTTTGCGAATTTTGAATCGGAATGATGTTTTGAATATATGCCTTTGTTTCCTTTTCAGCTAGAGAAAGGTGTAGATGGGTTGTTTGAAAGCTTTGCGAGGTTGGATTCACGTATATCAAGTGTTGGTCAGACAGCTGCCAAGATAGGAGATCATCTCCAGGTAGGGAGCAGAGTTCTTCGACCCTTAATCTGTGTTTGATAGAGGAACTGGGATCGCACATTTACTTGTACTATGATGTTTTATTTGTAGGTTGATTACTCCTTTGTGTGTGAAATACAATCTCATTTTCAATTTTCTTATTTCTTGTCAGAGTGCAGATGCTCAGCGAGAAACTGCCAGTCAAACTATTGAGCTGATAAAAGTAAATACCAGCCAACTCATTTGGGTTATATCATCATTAATGTTGGAAAATTTACCTTTATGGTTGATTAATTTCTGCAGTACTTAATGGAGTTCAATAGCAGCCCTGGTGACCTGATGGAGCTTTCTCCTCTTTTTTCGGATGATAGCCGTGTTGCCGAGGCTGCTTCAATTGCCCAAAAATTGCGTAAGCATTTAAGATATCTTTTAAATATTTATAAAGCTTCGACCAAATTATGTCAGGGCTGAGCCAATTCTGTTAATTTCAGGATCATTTGCTGAAGAAGATATTGGAAGACATGGTATAACTGCACCATCAGCGGTGGGAAATGCAACTGCGAGCCGGGGATTAGAAGTTGCAGTTGCTAATTTACAGGAATACTGTAATGGTCAGTATTTTACAAAAAAACATGTACAAATTAACTTTCCTTTAAAAATGAAGAAATATAGTTTGCATGAATTTTTTATGTTTATTCAGTCAAACAAACTGAATAATCAAGGGAACAAAGGCTATACATATTTCCTGTTAAAATTGTTATGAACATATAATATCATTCATCTACAAGAATTGCATGAATGATAAGGTACACAATTCAGAATCTAAGACTTTTGTGATCCTTCAAAAGCTGATCAACTTTGTCTAGGTGGAATTTCATAGACAATTTGATGTATCAGTGATGATGACAGATTTCAGTACTTATTAAGTAGGTTCTTGCTATAGGGAAACACACTAAGTTTGTTGATCACACATGCATCTCTAGTCTCTATGATCTTCTTGCATGCATCTCTTTGAGCTTTTAAAATTAGATAACTTTGTCTAGGTGGAATTTCATAGACAATTTTCCCTTAAGGAGTTCATTGAGCTTGTGTTCTGCATTTATCCATTCGATGTATTTTTTCTATCGAAAGGCAAATATCTAATTTTGGGGGACGTATTTGTCTATCTTGTCTGATATTTCTTATATATCGTGCGATCCTAGTAAAGAGAATATTGAGAAATTAAGTTATGTGAAAAATATTATATATGAAGGTAAGAAAATGACTTAATTTAGCCTTGAGCACAACTGAATAGTTAGCTAAATTTTACCTTCCCTTTATACCATGGCCCATGGTCAGTTTTTTTACCCCTCTTTACTTTTAAGAGCATAAGAATAAATAGACCCTTTTAAAGTAACTGACCTTCTTACATAAGGGTAAGAACAAAATATTTAGTGGCAGTTCATAATGTTAAAATCTGACTTTTATGTTTCTCTAGCAATAAAAATTGCATAACCTTTTCACCATTTCTGCAGAACTGGAGAATAGATTGCTTTCTCGGTTCGATGCAGCGTCACAGAAAAGAGAATTGACCACAATGGCAGAATGTGCCAAAATTTTGTCTCAGGTAATAAAGTTTGTTATACCTGATTGCCCCTCTCTTGCCGCCCCCTTACTCCCTCCCTAACAATATTTGTCCATTGCTTGCTGAGAATAAGTTTTTTTATTATGAATTTGCCAATACTGCATGGAACTTAGTGTTCAATAAATGGTTCGGCACATAGATTCAAATCGTATATGTCATCGAGCACTCTTTAAATAGAGCCCTGACTTTGATTTATGATTTGTACAATGTTGTGGTTTGGAATATCTCTCCTTTGCTTCCTGTGCTTGCAGTATATGCTTCTCACTTGCTTATTGTAATGGAGATAAAACAAATGCTTTTCAAGTTTTAGAAATGTATCAAATGTTTAATATTTGATAAATAAGTGCATCTATTTAACTAAATTGCTCTTTGCAATTCAGTTCAACAGGGGCACAAGTGCCATGCAACATTATGTGGCAACACGTCCAATGTTTATTGATGTGGAAGTAATGAATGCGGACACTAGGCTGGTTCTAGGTGACCAGGCTGCTCAAAGTAGTCCTAATAATGTTGCTCGTGGGCTTTCCTCCTTGTACAAAGAAATCACAGGTTCGAAGTATAAATTATTCTGTTAATTTAGATTTTTTTTTCTTGCAAGAATCAGCAATGACAGGTAGTTTGTTGCAGATACTGTCCGTAAAGAGGCTGCAACAATCACTGCTGTATTCCCTTCACCCAATGAAGTTATGTCAATTTTAGTTCAGGTAATATAAAATAATCCTCACTGAGTATTGTGGCTTTGAATATGTAGTTTCATTTGGCGCATTCATAAAAACTGAATTTTAATTTTATATCGTTATTCTGGATGCAGCGAGTTTTAGAGCAGCGAGTCACCGCCCTTCTGGACAAACTATTAGTTAAACCATCTCTTGTAAATTTACCTTCCATGGAGGAAGGTGGGCTCCTATTCGTGAGTATAATTAACCAACTGACTTCATTTTATCATTCAATTGTCAGTTTAGACTGAAGGCTGATCTCAATGTAAATTGCCTTTGGTTTGAGGCTGCAGTATCTTCGCATGCTGGCTGTGTCGTATGAAAAGACCCAAGAAATTGCTAGAGATCTCCGAACTGTAGGATGTGGTGACTTGGATGTTGAGGGTAATGAATTGACTTTGGTTGTGCCTGATTTTTAGACTTGTCTCTAAAAGGAATAATGGTTTTGTGCATACATGCAATTCGTACTAGAAGGAATCATTTATCTTCCCATTAGACGTATTTTATGACAGTACTCGAGTATATGCAGAAAAGGTTTTGTTTTTGCAATGATACATGATTTATTTATTTATTTATATCTTAACAGTAGTCTTCTACCTGCATAATAATTTTATGTAATGAGTTATAGTGCAACTGTTGTGAGATCCTTGTTCTTTAGTTACCAATGAATGTAAAAACTGATATTAATTTTTAATCTTAATTTCATACCTAACTTGCATGCTCTGGCAATGTTTTTAATTTTTTTTATGAAGTATTTTTAATGGTAAACGTGGAGGTTTAATTATTATATAGTTCAATGGCAAATATTATATTTAATTTTCAAATCCCAAAAGCTCTATTCATGCCTCATTGCAATTTTTAACTTGCTTGCTTCTGACTTTTTCAGTTTTATATCCTCTAACCGTCTCATAAATATGCACTGATATTTGACATGCTTCATTCTTGTATTACTCTTTGCGGATCAGGCCTGACAGAATCCCTGTTTTCAAGTCACAAGGATGAATATCCTGAATATGAGCAGGCATCTCTTAGACAATTATACAAAGTGAAGGTTTGCAATCGTTTCAACTTCCCTCCCTTCCTAATTGAATCTGGTTTCAAAAACCTTTATGTGGATAAATGCAATGCAGATGGAAGAATTGCGAGCTGAAAGCCAGATTTCTGATTCATCTGGGACAATTGGACGCTCAAAGGGAGCTGCAGTAGCTTCTTCTCAGCAGCAAATATCTGTCACTGTTGTAACAGAGTTTGTGCGTTGGAATGAAGAAGCAATCTCAAGATGCAATCTTTTTTCCTCACAGGTAATTTCTTCTACAATTGGAAATTGAAAAGGCATTTTTTTTCTTTCTGAAGAATCCTCTGCATCATAGTTGTTGCTTGTAACTTCAATATGGACTTCTGCCCAGTTGGTTTTGTTCAGTTGGATTAGAAGTCTGATTGCCTGAATGTAAGAAACAAGACATGTGAAGTTTACTTTCATGAGTTATGCTTCAACATGTTTTGATTTTTCTTTCATCCTATGTTGGCTCTTTCAATTTAGTTTAGCTAGTGGACAAATTAATTTGTATCAAATTCATTTAATGTCAATAAAATATTTATTTAAGTTTGGTTCCCGTGAGCTTAGCTCAATTGGTAGGGACATTGCATAATATATGCAAGGGCCGGGTTTTGAACCTCGAATTCCCCACTTATTCACCATAAGAGGTGAATTTCTAGCCACTGAACTAGTTGACCAAAAATAAATAGTTTTATTTATTTTTTATCTAAGTTTGTGTATTATAGTACTATCCAAAAAGATTTCACCAGTCTTTGATATTCCTACGCGTCTCGGGCACTTGCCAACTTTTCGGTAGTTTAGAATTAAAATGCTAATATTCTTTTTCTGAATTTGATAAATTAATCCTTGGGAAGTGCAACTATAATTTAAAACTTTTGTTATTTTACAGCCTTCTACACTGGCAACCCTTGTAAAAGCAGTGTTTACTTGCCTGCTAGACCAAGTAAGTAAATTTCACAATTTGTCATCATTCAGATATTTGATACTTTTGGTGGGCAGGAGCTTATTCTTCTGGAGTCATTCTTGATTTATTTTACAGGTTAGTCAATATATAGCTGAAGGTCTTGAACGGGCTAGAGACGGTCTGACCGAAGCTGCTAATTTGAGGGAAAGATTTGTGCTGGGTACAAGTGTTAGCCGTAGGGTGGCTGCTGCAGCTGCATCTGCTGTAATCACATGAACTTTTTGCTTAAAATTGTTCAAGTTCTGTGTAGTATGAAATTAAAGGACATTTAGCCAAACATAATGAAGAGTTACTTGTTGATATGCAGGCAGAGGCCGCGGCTGCTGCTGGTGAAAGCAGTTTTAGATCTTTCATGGTTGCTGTACAACGTTCGGGAAGCAGTGTAGCTATCATTCAACAAGTATGATGAGGAGTCTTGAGTTCAATATTTTTTTACCATAAGTATAAATATAAATAAAACCTCTTAACAGATATTACTTTTTCTCTACAGTACTTTTCCAATTCTATATCTAGGCTTTTGCTTCCTGTGGACGGTGCACATGCTGCTGCTTGTGAAGAAATGGCTACAGCAATGTCCAGTGCAGAGGCTGCTGCTTACAAAGGGTTACAACAGTGTATTGAAACTGTCATGGCTGAGGTCAGTTGGGTCTGTAATATGGCTAGTGATAGCCAGTGTTCAACTACCTATTGTAAAACTTCTATCATGCGACTACATACAATCTACTCACTACTAATGGCTACGCAGTGTCTGCATAAGCATAACTATTATAATAATTTGTCTGGATATTTCCCACGTATTTTTATATATAAATTTGAGTCTTAGTTCCTAAAGTATTCCACTCAAAACCTCTTTGCAGGTAGAACGATTGCTTTCAGCTGAGCAAAAGGCTACAGATTATAAATCCCCTGATGATGGAATGGCTCCCGACCACCGGCCAACTAATGCCTGTACAAGGTGGACGTTACTTGAAGAGTTGAAACTAGTATAAAATTGATTATATTGATGTTTTATGTAATGTATATCTTGCTTGGACAAACTTAGTTGTTTTTACATTTGAATATTTAAAATTTTATGATTTCATTCTTGATGCATATTTTGACATAGCAGTGTTTTGAATACTGGGTTGGTCTTTGAACCAAGAAAGGGAAAGATCTTATATTTTGATTTTTCAAACTGGGTTGGAGAACAAACTGGTTTATTGTGCATACATACAAATGTACGACACCATGCAAAAAATAATAAAAACAAATACAAAATATAATTTATGTTTGAATCAGTAGAATCTAGGAGAAAAACAACAAAATATACCTATAGCTCCAGTTCACTAATTTCTTAGCTTCTAGTTTTAGATGATTGAAAATAATAGATAATATATTGGCTCCTGATCTTCTTTGCCCGTTAAGTTTTAAAAGCAGGGCTGTATAGATTATCAAGAGTACAGATCTGAATGTTGTTTAGGGACTAAGATTAATCTTATGCAACATAGGTGGCTTGGGGGTGATTTCATTTCATATCAGACGATGCATTAAAGTGATATCAACATTGTCTTTTCTGCTTAAATTTATATCTTTGATCTTTATTGTTTATATTCTTAGTTCTTAACCACTATTTTTGGTTTTCCTTGTCAGGGTTGTGGCTTATCTTTCTCGGGTGCTGGAGTCTGCATTCACTGCTTTAGAAGGTCTTAATAAACAAGCATTTCTGTCTGAATTGGTATGGTATTATATCTCTGATGATTGATTGTATATGGTTTGATGTTGTCTTTTCGAATCAAATTGTTAGCTGCTTGTACCAAAACAAATAGGTGGATGTTCTTTTTAATTTTAATTATTCTGGAGGACCTTGAACTATTTAGAAAGTCTTAATTAGGTCCCCAAAGTAAATAATTTTTAGTTGAGTCCCTGAACTTTAAATAATTTGTCTTTAGGTCCGTGAATTTAGAGACTCAATTACTAAATTATTTAAATTTTGAGGGACATAATTACACATTATTTAGAAATTCCTGAGGGACCTAATGACAAACTATTTAAAGTTCAGAGAATCATTAAACACTTTTCATATTAGGGATCTAATTGCAAATTAATGACGGATCCAATTATAATGTTTTTAAATTCAGGGACCTATTTAAAAGTTCTCAAATAATTAAGACCAAAAGAGTTATTGCTTTTCTGCCTCTTCATTGCTTTCAACAATTTATAATCATTTTCAAAATTTGGAGCCAGTTCAGTAAAATAGCTTTATCGTTGCTGGGGTTGGCTTGGGAATTGATTATTTTTATCCTTTTTTCTGCCTTGCTATATTTGTTTGAATTGTATCTTTCACATTGATGATCTGGACTCAGCCTATAACATTCAGTTGAGATGGTCTTAAGACTCAATAAAACAATGGGATTCTAACTTGGGATATTTGTTGGAGGTGTCTGAACAAGATACATGTGTTGCACCAAAACTCAAATGAAAATTGACTCAGTCAAAAGTTAATACAGCATTTTGATTAGGCTATCTGTGCATTAGTTCCACCACATGTTTTACACTTCCATCAAGTGATTGTACTGAATAATCATCGCGGCGTACCGTATTAGTTGTTACTCGTTTTATTTGCAATAAACTTTTAATATGTAGATGCTAATTTTTGAGTGCTGTGTTATTTTCGGCTCGTTGTGCTAATTTTCATCATAACATAGTTGATTTGTCATCTTAGGGAAATCGCTTGCACAAGGTTCTGCTAACCCATTGGCAAAAATACACTTTCAATCCAAGGTATTTCCCCTGATTCTAGTTGCAAACTGAACTTCGTTGAGGGTGTTTGTTTGCTGAACTCTTTTCACTACCCTCACCTCTCTCTTTTGTGTTGTAATTTTTAAGGGAACTTTTTTGTCCCCAATTTTTCATTTGTTGTTCTGACTGTCGTATGCTTATGAAACTTTTTGTAGTGGGGGATTGCGACTGAAGCGTGACATTACTGAGTATGGAGAGTTTGTGCGTAGTTTCAATGCTCCTTCTGTTGACGAAAAATTTGAACTGTTGGGCATGTAAGCTGAGCAACATATGCAAAAAAAACTTTGAATTTCTGCCCTTGCCTACCAATTTTGTCAAACTGATTTCTGGACATTTTTCTGTAGATTGGCCAATGTCTTCATTGTTGCTCCGGAGAGTCTTTCAACTTTGTTTGAGGGTACACCCAGCATTCGGAAAGATGCACAAAGGTATAATTACGATGAATACGTTGGTGCTCTTATTTGTAGTTTCTATCCATCTATATTATTATGATTTCTTTTTGGGGTTTCCTTACCATTCAATAATTTTACAAGGTAAATTTTTGGATGAATCACGAGACTAATCCCCAAAAATAATAGGTCACCCTTCAATAATTTTACGACTGTCATTAGAAACAAAACAACTCTTCCCTGCAAAAAAAAGGTCACCCTCAAATAAATAATTGAATGTTATTGCTCATGTTTGCTGATAAATGTTCATTCCTTTGTGATGCCCAGATTTATTCAACTTCGGGAGGACTACAAGAGTGCCAAGCTGGCATCCAAATTGAGTTCCTTGTGGTCTTAACAAAACTGGGCTAGTGATCTTGGACTGCTTCTCAAGCTTTGGCAGAGTACACATTCACCTCTTTTATTTGGGGATATGAAACTGGTGCTCAAATGGAACCCATTTGGTGGTGTTGAAGACATTTTGGTAGTGTTCTCTCTTACTGAACGTATCTGAAGGCATGACTAGAAAGGAAGAACATGTGGAGCTGTATTTATTTTTATATTCATTGTTCATTTAAAATTCCAAAGTTTCCCTTTGTGAGAGTATTATGTTTATATTTTTTTTTATATATTTTATTTGTTGATTTTTGGTGCTAAGCGGGACCCTGTTTAGACAGTAAATATAGGCTATACTTCAACTATATGTGTAACTTTAAATTTCCATGTTTTATTTATGGAATGCAACATATTTTCGTAAGTTGTAATATGGCATATCTTGCATATCTATCTTTTCCATCTTTCTTGCAGACTAAAAACAGGGACTGTTTTTGTAATGTTTTGTTATACTTATGTGATTGATGAATACATGGAGTATCTCTCTGTGTTAAAAAAAACATTTAGTTTTATATGTTAAATTTGAGAATAGCTATTTAAGAGTTAGATGTCATTACTCAAAAAAGAGAGTTAGATGTCATTATTTTTTATGTCACATTCTTAATGGAAAACTTGTTTCATTTTCATTTTTTTAATTTCAAACTTAAAGTTCTTTTGAAAGAACTGTTCTTTGGTTAAACTCATTGACCATTTGAGCTAACTTGCTTTGGTAAGTGTGATACACTATTATTTCACCCAAAAGATGATAAAAAATACTAAAATGTCTTTGCTAACGAGTGTATTAAAGATACTCTTTAAGGATTTTCAATTAAGAAATTATTTACTAAAAAGTCAAACACTTTAATTTCCAATGCAATTTCAGTCGACGCAACAAAACAGACATAGACATTTGCATTCGTGACGAAGATGGAGTCTTTGTTTTGGCTAGAACAGTCACCTTTATTGGTGTATATCCTGTTGACATAGGTGAAGCTTTAGGCCTTTACCATGTGCTTCAATGGACGAGTGATATGCACTTAGATAATATTGATTTTGAAGTTGACTCCAAAACCACAAAAGACGCTCTTTACTCGGGTCGGGAAGACATAACTGAATTTGGAAACATCATCACGGCTTCCCGGTCTTTGCTCTCGTCCAAGTTTACCAACTCTCGGGTGGAGTTTGTTCGGCGACAAGCTAATGTGGTGGCTCACACTCTCGCAGGGGAAGCCACGTTTCTCGCTAGTCCCACTATTTATTCTCATATACCCAATTGTATTGCAACTTTGATTACTAATGAAATGCTATAAACACTTTTCTCTCAAAAAAAAAAAAAAGGTTAATGTTAACTTGTGTCTTTAGGGCACATGTTAAGAAACTTAAAAGAATAAATATTCTCTTAAATTTTGTGCATTTAATTCATTAAAAAGTTAATTAAATTTAATGTACACATTCCAATAAACTACTTCTATTGATTCATTAACTTGTGCCTTAATGACACAAATTAACATTTCCCAACTCATTATTTTAAATCCTTAAAGAGGGCAAATGGAGAAGGTTATAAATGGAGAGAATTTTAACTCCTTAAAGAGTGTCTTTAAGAGTTAGACACTCGTTAGCATTTTTCAATACTAAATAGCAAAACATAGTAAATATATTTTACCAAATAAATACTACTAAAAATTTTCTTATAAAAAACTACCAAGTAGTATGTTATTATCATTATTATTTTCAATTTAAAATCTCATTTCATAATTTTTTTACTGTATGCATGCGAGTGTGTGTGTCGGTGTACACATTTTAAATGCTCTTGAACGGCATCGGCATGCCATTTAAAGAGTTCATTTTCCTGTTAACTTTTGTATAATAATAGCAAAAGTAGTTTAGATAATAATGGAAGCAAATATTTCCTTAAGCAATAATTTTACCCGCAATAAAATTTTCTAAATTACACTAATTCCCCAAAAACTGTGAAGGCTAGGAAAACGACGAAATAAGTAACAAAAAAAGTACATGTTGACTCTATGATATAAAATATAGTTTGTTAGTTACTACCTAAAACAAAACCTCATGATTAATTGCTTCATTACTCAATCAAACAAAAGAAAAGAAAATCATCAGACATATTGTTGGGGTGGGGGAACAAGTAATATAATGGAGTGTTTTTCTTCTTCTTCTTCCCTTTTACTGTGCTTAAAGATCCAAAATATGGTATACTTTCGCTATTTGTACCGCATGAGATTAAAGTTAACTTTTGCTCTGGTCTCCAATATGAAAATATAGTGCACAAAAGTTCTTTTTCTACATTTTTTTTATAGTAAATGTATAAAGTCATTGACTTTTTCACTAATTACACACTCATTTAGTTAAAGAAAAGAGTTAAGTAGTGAAATAATGACAGGGAGAGAGCTTGATCTCCACCACCTAACATAAGTAACTTCAATATCAATATTTTTTTTTCTTGAAAGGTTTAATATCAATAATCATTCATAAACTATCAAGGAAAGAGACAAAGAAGTTACCTAAATTAGCGTGTTTGTTTAATATGTCTAATTCATAGAGAGGATAATGAACAAAATTGTTAAACTAACAAGTGCTTTATTCCATATATATATATTCGTTAATCACTTAGTTGTCACGATTCCTTGCAAGAGTTGAATGTTTTTAGTTTGGTAGAGTGAGATATATGTATAAAGGAGTACTTGTACTTAGACATATTTATATTCTATTC
>Ga0209282_1000950_pt1 | contig 15161 bp, 12 predicted proteins | sample Mtrugardesep15_FD_187529 | JGI IMG/M metagenome (GOLD analysis project Ga0209282, IMG submission 187529) | Root nodule microbial communities of legume samples collected from California, USA - M. trunc garden sep15 (SPAdes) (version 2) | ecosystem: Host-associated > Plants > Roots > Nodule...
GCACGAGACTTCAAATGCTCAAGCAAAACTGCAAGAGACTTTCTATGCTCCTGAACACAATCAAGAGACTTCTATGCTCAAGCACAACTGCAAGAGACTTCTAATCAAACAGAATTACAAAGAAAAATGTTTGACGTTGAACACTTAATATACAATTAGTGGTGTTCACAATACAAATCAGATACAGACTATTAAGACTCTAGAATTTCTAAGATATGAACTTTGATAAGAAATTCTAAGTGAACTTTTGATGCAGAACAATTTCAGCAGAGGTTTGACACTTTTAAATTGTTGTGAGTCTCTCAAAATTTTTCAAGTCTTCACTCCTTTATATAGAGGTGTGAAAGAGACGTTGTGAATTGCCAGCGCATCAAGATAAGAGTCGTTTGAAGCTTTGATTAATCACCAATGATCTTTTGCCTGATCTGGTTGTTGTCCTATGAAGGATCAATTTCAAATTCATTCCAAGTCTATAGGAACATCGTTAAAGATATCAAAAATAAAGTTCATATGAAACGATTCTGATAAAGGAAAGTCATAAGCTTTCCACCATAATCTAAGTTCAGTAATGTTGATTAGAAATGTCACACTCCATATTGCAAGAAATAATCAAGCAAGAAACATATGAAAAATTAAATCTAAATCATATCATAACTTAATAAATGACTTTCATTAATATCATCCAAAAAATAAATAGAGGTTCATCTTTTAATCCTAATCAAAAGGTGATTAGTTACTCATGGTACAAAAATACATAACAAAAAAGAAATAAAACATACTCAAGAATATAAGCTTTGAATGGAATTAGAACAATTATTGCTATTCGAAGAAAGTTGATTGTAGCCGGCCCTAGTTTTCTCTCTCTAGGTTTTTTCTTCAAGATTTTTCATTGAGGGGGTGGTTTTGGGTCAATTCTTGACATGAAATCACCCCTCTTCATCTTTTTCTCTCCATTTCAATCTAAATAAGTGATTTTTCACATAGATCTAGGTTTTTTCTTTGTGATTTCATCACCTAAGTGCGGTGGTTTGTTGTTCGTTGTCTTGTGCGGCGTTGTTTGATTTCCCGTCTTTTTGCGGTGTTCATTTGATTCATATTGAAAGATCGATTATTCAATCAAAGATTTGGGCGTCAACGTTGCAGATCCGGAGACCATGGATATTCCGGTGACTTTAATTTTATCATATATTTTTGTGGACATTATGTCGTTATATGCGATTAACTTGGATGCTGTGAGTTTGTTCGTAGATTCATCCTTTACGTTTTTAGCGGTGTTGAATGATGTAATCTCTCGATTTGAATGAATGAATATCATTTTGTTTTTGTCAAAAAAAAGCTTTGAATGAATTTTTTTGTGTGGAAGGAGCTTTACTTATAGGAAAATTTCATGTTGGGTCTGAGTTGAAATTCAGAGCTTTTTCCCCAACCCGCAGGGAAAATAGAACAAAAAATGTATTTTTTTAGGGCAGCATGCACGGGGGCACATGGCAGCTGACGAAGGGAAATTTCTCTCTGTCCCATGCTTTTCGGGTGCGTAAGGGATATGTGAGACATTGGGCCTCAGCCTCAAGTGCGGAAATTTCCATTTTTTTGTTGTTTGTTGAATGTTTTCCTTCCCCGCCTTGATCTTGGGATTTTGGGCAATATTTCTCCAACTTGTAATGTCTTCAAAGTCTTATTAAATATTGGTAATCTTCATTCCATGTCTTCCAAAACTTCCATGGGGTGCCTTGCTTTTTGAATCACATGATTTTGCAATAAAAAGACTCGAAACACCTATGCAAATGTTGGATTTAGGAAAGAAACATAATCACATAGACTCAATTGAAAACATTACAAAATATCTCTTAGACCATGAACAAATTCTGTAAAACTCATTTATAATGACTCAATTTTCTAATAAATTGACTAAAAAACATACTGTGAATTTTATAATGACTCAATTTTCTAATAAATTCTTAGAACTTTGATGAAACTTTTAGGAAAGTAAATTTGATATCAAATTGGTTCTTGCATACAAAAAAATTAACGTGGACATACACATCAACATTTAATGCTGCATGTTGACATGTATAATGTATGAACTTGATAGAGGGATAATATGTTTGATAGATGTGAAGCAAAATAAGGGACGCCTTGCATATAAAAAAAATCCAGGGACAAAGTTGATTGATGTGTACAAATTTAAGAACTGACATCTTGTTAGTTATCAATACATGGTGCATGCAAAGGCGTACTTAAATGCAAATAAAATTATTTGGGTACACATAAAATCAAGAAAAAATTAAAAGAAAATAAAATTATAAGATATCAATTGATGTGACTAAATTTTTTTTATTTAATTTTGTTAATTTTATAAGTGTGTTCAAATAATATTTATTTGAGGTTGTGTCTATAAAAGATTTTTCTTACATAAGTATCAATAAACCATAAAATTATCTAAAAAAAATGATAAGAATTAAGTGATAAAGAGACATGTGTCTCCTTTAATCTAAATTGTCATTGATCAATTTTTGTATCTCATATATAGGTTTGATTTCTAATCTTGCAAGAGAGATATATCTCCTTTAATCTAAATTTTTAATGATAAAAAAGAATTCAACGAAACAATATTTTTTTATAAGATATATTTTGTAAGAACAACGGTTGGTGGAGGAATTATTGACCCTATAAAACAAGATATATATATAAGTGATAGCCGAGCCTACTTGATGCTATCAAAAAATGGACCTACAATGAGGAGCCTTTTAAGATATTATGAAGCTGTTTGGTTTAGCTTTTAAATCCTTCAAAAGCAATTTTGGTAGCTTCAAAAGTGAAAATTAGTAATTTCAACATGTTTGGTTCAGCTTTTCAAAATCAATTCTCATCTCCAAAAGCAATTTTGGTTGAAGTTACAATTCCTAGCTTTTGAGTTTACTAGAATCAATTCTCTATTAAATTTTATATTTTAATTATTACAACTCATTATTTTCCTTTATTATCATTTATCAATTCTCCTTCTTTTTGGTTTGTATTTATTTTGATGAACCAAAATTAATCAAAAAATTTAACGAACCAAATTAACCCCAGAAAATATTTATGGTAATGAGTTACCAAGTTTTGAATTTTTCTTTACCATTTTTCCGTCCAGATTTACTGTATTTTTTCTTTTACGCTATATTTTATCATTTTTGACAACCAGCTCTATTATTATTTAATTTAAATATATTTTTATCGAAAAATATAAAATACATAGAACAACTATTTTATCAAAAAAAATTAGTTTAATGATCGTATTTATTATTTTTAATTTAATATATAGAAAATTTTATTTATTTAAATTAAATAATATATCTGTATTTAGTATTGTACTACATATATATTCAACTATATCCATTTATTTGTATTTAGCTATGTCCATTTTAGTAATTATACATTCAAAAGCAATTTTGATCAAAATTATCCAAACAACATCCATTCTGTTTAATCAATCCTACATTATTGTATCCAAACATAAATCAATTCTCTTAAAATCAATTATGTCAAAATCAATTGTATCAGAATCAATTCTTTTAAAATCAATTATATCCAAAGTTAAACCAAACACAAATAAGCTACAAATCCTTGCCAGCATATGGTGGATTATGGCCACATCAAAGGCCATCACTTTTTCATGACTACTTATATTGGATAAGGCTCCAAAAATGGAAAATTTAGGTGTCAAAGGGTTATCCACAATATATCTAAAGCATCATGCGTGTTATGTGGCTTACATCAAGAGTCGGGGGTCCATCTTTTTGTATTTTGTGAGCTTGCCATTCGAGTGTGGTATATTACAGGGTTTTAGGTGGTTTAGATGGAAGTTGGCTATACTGCTAGATTTTTTTTCACTCTATTATTGGGTTTTTGCTACTTTGGAGTTGGGCATCGTATCACAATCAATTGATCTTTATTTGACATTTAATTTTATGGTTATTGTTGAGTATGACTTCAAATATAATTAAACAATTGTTTGAAAGAACAATTCTTACCTAGTCACAACCCAAAATCAAAAATATTTGAGCATACGTATATAAATGGAGAGAACTAAAAAAAAAAAATTAGTCATTTTATTTTTTTACTTTTATCTTTAAATATATGTGTGTGTCTAAGTCATTTTTTATTTATATTTGTGACCAACTTAAACTTTCTCTTGTTTGAAATTAATTTGTTAATACAAAAAAAATCGTTAGGCGGATGCATAGGATCATTATGTGTTTTGTTGAAGAAGTTTTTGAGCAGTTTGAAACTGCTTTTTGGCGAGGCAGCAACACTGCATTGTGATGTATTTTGGCATGTATGAGGCAATCCTTGAATTGATGAGTTTATTTTGAAGACCAATTTCATGACAAACAAGTATGATAGTTGTACTTATATGTTGAAAAAAGACATGCTAGTCATTCTATACATACTTTTATATATGGTTGATATATTGATGGCAAAATCTAATAAGGATGTATGAGAAAGCTCAAGGAAAGACTTAATAATGGATTTGAGATGACAAAATTAAGCTTAGCAAAGAGAATACTTGACATAAACATCTTGACAAATCGGAACAATGGTGAACATTTTTTATTTCAATATTGTTATTTTATCCTTATTAAAAGGGTCCAGGAAGGCATTGGTAAAAGGTATGATTGAGGAGTTATAAATTAATCAAGGATGTATCCATATACATTTTGGTAGCTAAAATTGTATCCATTTGATAAATACTAAAGTGTATCATAAGAGAATAAAGAACAACGACATTCATTTGCACTTTTGCACTTTGTTAGAGATATGGTTGACTTCAAAGAAATTGTTGAAAAAGTTGTTACATTAGACAACCCAACATATGGGCTTACCAGGTCATTACCTAAATTAAGGTTTAAGTATTTGATCAATTTTGTTGAAGAGTAATATAAGGATGAAGAGAATAATAAGGTGGTTGATGGTTAAATTGACATCATCATTGATTTGAAGTCAAGGTGGTGATATTGTTGTGTGACATAAAATCTCATCAAACAATTGTTTGAAATTGGGTTGGTCTGGTGACGTTGACTTAGGACTTTGGAGTGTACTCCTATCAAGGTCTTAAGTTTGATTATCTTGAATGCCAATTTTAGTGGTCTAGTTTGGTTTCTTCAAAAACAAAATTGTATGAAAGTTTAAAATTGCTTCAACACCGGAAATATCGCTAGTCGGATTCATTGGAACACAAGGTGTTTTGTCATAGAAATTTTCGCGCAAGTTTCTGATGAATTCTTTTTGCAAGGCGACCACACTGCAGTACAAGACGATCAATGCAACTGCACTATAACATCGAGCGATTTCGGTAGACGCAAAGCGATATTAGGGCCGACCCAACAACTTAAGAGGCCTAAAGCAAAAAATTTAATGTGGCCTTCAAAATATATTTTTTTAACATAATATTTATATAAAATCAATTTTGTGGAGACCAAAATTTGAATTCTTGACCAAGTATAAGCTTTGCAATGTCTTATCTATCATATAATATACTTATAACCAAATTAATTTTTTAAAAGCCTTTTTTTTCACCCAAAATTTTGAGACCTAAAACTCTTACTTAAGTTGCTTGGCCCTTAGGCCAGCTGTGAGCTATCCATCTCAAAGTTTAAACCATATTTAAGCATTATTTCATGCTGCAATCTTGTAAGACTAAAAGATGGAACTCTTAGAAAAATTAAAGGCCAAGGGTTTAGGAATTTTGAGGGGATTTTTAGATTGAAAAACATTTTATAAACAATAAAATAGTGAATATCATTATAGGGAAGATCAAATCTCTCAACCATTTATGACTAAATGTATTGACTTTCGTTTTTTTGTTGTTGCTGAAAAGACAAATTACTACACAATAAAATAGTTTCACACGACACCGTGCATAACAACGCATAAGAAACTCAATTAAAAGACCAACTAACATAAAAAATCCGTCACAATTAATGAGTATTTTAAAATACTTCCTTACAAAAAGCACAACGTTTGGCACATATAAGTGCCTTTTTATTACATACTAATAACAAATTTACTACCTGTTTGTGTTTGGATTCATAAGAATAACCAAATCACAGCGAACCATCGTAATTTTAACAAATACCATACTTTAATTTCAATCAAAGCAGCCTCTAATCTCACCAAGTTCACCGTAAATCTAAACATGCATTTAAAATCTCCAACATACTTAATAACCCATCTTCCTCAGCTCTACAATTAAGTCATGGACCTTATCCTGATCAGGAAGAGACTTTGAAACACTATCAATCTGCATACATCTATTGGCCCAAGCAATGAACTTAGGGCATTCTTTCTCTAGACTGATGTTGCCAAAGGTCTCATAGCTTTTAAACCAAGTGTAGAATGGAATAAGTGCTACATCCACAAAACCAAGCTTATCTCCTCCAAAATAAGTCTTGTCTCCCAATTCTAGCTCCAACAATTTGTGGACATCTATGAATTCTTTCTTGGCAGCTTTTTGCTCTTCTCCCTTTTTGGCCCAAAGGTTCCTTCCAACATCAAAGATCTATTTGACATTGAGAATTGACACACACTCAGTTAGATCATAAAATGCAATAACAAGGAAAAACAACAGCCACCAAGAACTAATACTTGCCAACATAGTGACCATGCATGATGATAAATATCAGATAGTTTCTTTTGTCTAAAACAAAAGTTCTCCCAATTTCAATTATCTTCAAATTATTGACATACACATTTGATTCATATTAAGGCCCTAGTTTGTACAAATAGCTTAGTTAAGTGATTATAGCTTAAACACTCACCATATATACAAGACTCATGGTATAAATTAATTTCATAACAATTCTATAAAAAAGATAAAATAAAGTTTAACTGTTTTCATATATAATATAAGCTGTTTTTGTAAATTCTTTTCTCTTGATTCATAATATTTTATAAATATACGAAAACACTTATGTAGACAAAGTTATATACCTTCTTATCAATATAATCAGCCCAGAACCTAGCGTGTGCTTTCTGATAAGGATCAGAAGGCAACAAAGGAGATTTATCATTCCAAACTTCATCAATATATTGAACAGCAATTAAAGATTCACAAATGGGTTTACCATTATGAATGAGAACAGGGATTTTCTTGTGAATAGGGTTCATTTGTAGCAACAAATTGCTTTTGTTCACCAAATCTTCTTCTTTATACTCATGCTTGATACCCTTTTCAGCTAGGGCTATTCTGACTCTCATGCCAAATGGACTTGCCCAGTAATCAAGCAGAATCACTTCATCCGCCATGGCGAGCTAGTCAGAGAGAATAACACAGAAAGAAGAATAGAATAGATTGTTATGGAAGCAGAAATGTGTGTGAGAAAGTACAAGGGTTAGAACCTTTATTTATAGATTGGAATGTGGAATAGGAAGCAATAGAGTCTGTGGGGAAATGCAGAAATAAATAAAGTAGACAATCTTAACTTTGCAACCTAGATTGTGCAATTCAACTTACGAAATATTTTTTTTCTATAGATTGCAATATTAATGAAGAGAAATGCTAGCAACACTCACTTTTTAACACTCTCTCAAACATTTATTATTTTATTGGGTGAAATCAATGTATGTCCCACCACTTGGGTTTTATTTTCAAAATATAGGACCTACGTTGATTTAAGTCAATTAAAGAGTAAGTATTAAAAAAAGTGTTTAAAAAAAGTGTTGGGTCGTTAATAAAATATCTAGACTATTTCGTGTATGATCTGGTTCTAGGTAGTTATGATAATTTATTCGGTTGGTCCCACAATATGCAATACTCCAATTGATCCTATTATTATAAGAAATTTTTTAAGAAATGAATGACTTTGCCAATAACAAATATAAGTATAACACCAAAGATCAAAAATAAAAAGTTACTTACCGGTCAAAAGGTTAGCTTTGAAATTTGAATTCAGCAACTCGACCTGTGTGATGCAATCGATTACATCGTATGCCCCAAGAACAAGAATGAACTTTATTTGGAAGACACAATCAAAAGTGTTCTAATAGGGTGTTTGTGATACGGTTTGTATCAATTTTGAAGGCAAAAATAAAGTTGATTAAAAAATAAAATTATATACGTTCTCTTTTTAAAAAAACAGCTTATTAATGCAAACCAGTTTATTATGATCTCTTTTTAAAATACAGCTTATTCAAAATAGCTTATCTTATGACAAACAACTTATTATGATCTCCTTTAAAAATATAGCTTATTCAAAACAAATTATTTATGTAAAATAACTTATTACGATCTCTTTTTCAAAAACAGCTTATTTATGCAAAACAGCTTATTACGACCTCTTTTTCAAAAACTGCTTATTCAAAACATCTTATTTATTCAAAACAACTTATTACGACTTTTTTTCTTCTTTCAAAAAACAACTTATTTATGCAAAATAACTTATTACGACCTCTTTATCAAAAACAACTTATTCAAAACAGCTTATTTATGCAAAATAGCTTAATACGATCTCTTTTTCAAAAACAACTTTTCAAAACAGCTTATTTATCCAAAACAGTTTATTACGACCTCTTTTCAAAAAATAGCTTATTCAAAACAACTTATTACAATCTCTTTTTCAAAAACAACTTATTCAAAACAGCTTATTTATATAAAACAGCTTAATACGATCTCTTTTTCAAAAACAACTTATTTAAAACAGCTTATTTATCCAAAACAGCTTATTACGACCTCTTTTAAGAAACAGCGTATTTATGCAAAACTACTTATTCAAAACAACTTATTTACGCAAGACAACTTATTACGATATGTTTTGAATAAGTTGTTTTTGAAAAAGAGATCGTAATAAGCTGTTTTGGATAAATAAGTTAATTTGAATAAGCTGTTTTTGAAAAATAGGTCGTAATAAGTTGTTTTGGATAAATAAGTTGTTTTTGATAAAGAGATCGTAATAAGCTGTTTTGAATAAGTTGTTTTTTAAAAAGAGGTCGTAATAAGCTGTTTTGCATAAATAAGCTGTTTTGAATAAGTTGTTTTTTTGAAAAGAGGTCGTAATAAGCTGTTTTGCATAAATAAGCTGTTTTGAATAAGCTATTTTTTTGAAAAGAGGTCGTAATAAGTAGTTTTGGATAAATAAGTTGTTTTTGTAAAAGAGATTGTATTAAGCTATTTTGCATAAATAAGCTGTTTTGAATAAGTTGTTTTTCAAAATGAGGTTGTAATAAGTTGTTTTGTATAAATAAGTTGTTTTGAATAAGTTGTTTTTTAAAAAGTGGTTGTAATAAGCTGTTTTGCATAAATAAGCTGTTTTTTGAAAAGAGGTCGTAATCAGTTATTTTGTATAAATAAGCTGTTTTGAATAAGTTGTTTTATGAAAAGAGGTCGTAATAAACAGTTTTGGATAAATAAGTTGTTTTGAATAAGTTGTTTTTGAAAAAGAGATCGTATTATGCTATTTTACAAAAATAAGTTGTTTTGAATAAGTTGTTTTTGAAAATGAGGTTGTAATAAGTTGTTTTGCATAAATAATTGTTTTTGAATAAGCAGTTTTTGAAAATGAGGTCGTAATAAGCTGTTTTGTATAAATAAGTTGTTTTGAATAAGTTGTTTTTGAAAAAGATTGCAATAATTCAGTAATGTCTAAAATTGAAATTTTGAATTATTATGAGGGCAAAATTGTCAATTTGTATGTTTAACCCCCCAAAACCTCCAATTTGAGGAACTTTAAAATTGGAGAAATGAAACCATTCAAAACTCCCAAAAACCTTTCCCTTGTTTTTTTAAAACTCACAAACAAGAGTTTACCACTCCATAAGTCTTTCCTTCCCCTCCCCTCCAAAACCCAACTCGCAAATAAAGCCAAAGGAATCTATTGAACATATAATAGTTTACTAAGTATTTGAGATAAACCAAATAATGATATAATATGTATTATATGTAAATGACAAAACTTTTTATATTGCCCAATAAGATTACATGCGGTCATTTAAGTGTTTTGTTTTTTGATTCAAACTATAGAGCTGAATCAAGTTGTTTTGAGAGCTTGAATTAAGTCGAGTTTTAACTGTACGTTTCTAAAGAATTCAGACCAGATGAACCAAAATCTGACTAGATTCAACTCATTTCTAACCCTGCTCCCAACTACAGTAACTGAATTAGTAACCAGTACAAATTACATATGTCACCAGCACTATTTAATTTATACTTCTACTAAAGATGCATGTCATAGTATATACATATATTGTCATAGTTTTACATTGGAGTTGTGGTGTGATAAACCTTTATATTGCACTAAAATGCAAACAAATACGGTCAATGCAGGCACAATTGCAGTTGCGTTACCCATACCTTTAAACTGCTATATTGGTCTAAACAAAACTCAATCTCTTATTTCAGTTGGTATTTAGTTATAAATTTATTGGTTGTTTATGCTTTCTCTAACTAATTATCTTGTGAGAGTAACTGATAAGGATAAATATTATTATATATTTGTTGCTAATTATAATAGAGCCAATGACATACATCAATATGAAACATGAGTTAAAGATTAATTAGAAAAGATAATTATAATTCACACAGGTGAAACCAGACATCTTTGGTAACTTGCATTGGTTAATTCTTGATTTGCTTACCAATAGTATTGTTCTGTCCTACTTTGATTTTCAAGTTTTCAACTCTTAATATCGATTTGTCTAAATAATAAAGAGGCACGATTAGTAGTCATTTAAGTACGATATCCGGAAATTTTGTCCCTTCATAACTACTGCAAACGGGACACACTTCTCATTGAGTGCGTTTTGAGCGCAAAACATACACATCCAATATACATTGGAAGTTTTTCAAAATACTTTCTTCAACTTTGAGACTAAAGGTCTATTTCCAGACTAATAAGCTAGCTTATAACTTATAAGCTCGTATGACGAAAGTTGGAGGCCTCATTTCTATTTAATGAGTCTTGCATTTTTTCTTGTTGTTTGATAAGCATAGTGTATTATTAGTAGAGTACAAGGGGTACTCTTGCTCGTATACAAGGAAAGCATAGTGTTTGAACATCTATTTTCCTTTTATTACAATGATAACTATTGTATAAGAAAGGAGAAGATCTTAACTCATTATGGCCACACATCTCCAAGAATCCAACTTACTCAATGCCTAAAATCCTTCTCATGTCCATGGTGAACTCGTAGATCTTATCTTGGTCTGGAAGAGACTTGGAAACACTTTCAATCTGCATGCATCTTTTAGCCCAAGCAATGAACTTAGGACACACGTTCTCTAAATTGAGGTTTCCAAAGGTCTCATAAACTTTTAATCGGCTGTAGAATGGGATAAGCGATATATCCACAAAACCAAATTTGTCTCCTCCAAAATAATTCTCTCCCAACTGATCCTCCAACAATTTTAGAGTTTCTATGAATTCCTTCTTTGCAACTTCTTGTTCTTCTCCTGTTTTGGTATAAATGTTCTTTCCAATTGAATAAATCTAAAAAGTAAAAACGAGAAAATGATTAGCCATTTATTAAGAACCAATACTGACTATTTTCTCACTTATTTCTAAACTATTGCTCAAGGTTAGAACACAGGTATTAGCATTTTACAAGAAAGTGATTACTATTAAAGTGATTATTTTTTCACTTATTCCTGGCATATTACTAACAAATATTAGCATTTGTTAGTTCAAATCCTCAACACAAGATACAAATTTCACTAGTGATAAATTAAGTGACAAAATTAACTTATCATATCTTGCAGGCTCATTATATACTAAATTGGGATAAAAGTTTTCCTGTGACAAAGATTTAGATGTTTAAATAGTTAAATTACCAGTCTGAAACTCAGACTTTTAAGTTCTATACATGTACCGCTAATTTTTTAAAAACATTTTAGAAGTATGAAGCTTTTACTGTCATTAGCAACGACTAATCTCAATCGAATAACCTATTGGGGGCACAAGTTGAATTCCTTCCTCTAAAAAATGCTAGGAAGTTAGGATTTAGGAATGTTTACAGGTTTTGGTGAGGGTAATTCAAGAATGGTGCTATCTCATCTTAATGCTCTTAAGACACTCTTTTTATTGGGGAGGAAACAATGGAGAACCTATGGAACATGAAGTCTATTTTCGGTGCTTCAAGTAATTGGTATCAGGCTTGAAGGTAAACTTTTTGAAGATTAGTCTTATAGGGATAAATGTGTTATTTTCATTTCTTACTATATATGGATGCTTATTTTCTCAACTGTAAACTTTTTCAGTCCCATACAAGTACTCGGGTGTACCTATTGGTGAAAATCCCTAGAAGGTATGTATGTACTTGGCAGCTGTTAATAGACTCTCCCGGTTGTCGACTCAGATCTTGGCGTAACAGATATGTTAATATATGAGAAAGAGTACTCCTAATTAATTCCATTCTAAGAATATCCCTATATGTCTTTTTTTAAGATGTTGATGAGGGTTTGTAGAAGGGTAGTTAAGCTACAAAGAAGATTCCTTTGGTTTGAATCAAAGGGAGAAAACAAGATCCCTTGAGTGATATGGTTTGTTATTTTGTAAGCCGAATAGAGGTTATGAGATTAAGGGTCTTAGGTTGGTTAATAGTAGCCTGTTAGGAAAATGTAGGTGGAGGCTTTTAAGTGGAGAAGCGTTGGTTAATCGTAGCCTGTTAGGGAAATGTAGGTAGAGGCTTTTAAGTGGAGACGCTTTTCTCTCGAGTAAGGTTTTGGGGAGAAAATACTAACGTAGAGTAATTCAAAATATCTTGGTTTTCTACTTTTGTGTGTAACTAACTAACTAACTGAAAGTTAGTTAATAAGTGATGAGTTTGTTAGACTGTGTTAGTTAAATCTGGTCCTATAAAAGGAAACTGTTAGTGTTACTTGATACATAAGTTATAATAGAGTTTTTTTTATCTCTCATCAATTCACTCTCCCAAAGAACTATTATCAGTGTATGTGTGTGATAGCTAAGTGAAGCAATTGCCTCCAACAAATACGACAATACTATGGTGGCTAACCCGAGTCTAGGGTGTTGAGGGTCCCATAGTATGCTTCTCTTTGGTGGAATGATAATTTTTCTGATTTGGATTGGTAGGACTATTGGCTCGAATTGCTTCTCGAGACATATCTCTAGAAAGGTTTAGAATAATGCTTTTGTTCTAAAAGTTAAAGTTGATTTTGACTCTTCAAAACCTTTAATAACTGGAATTGCTATAGGTAGTTCCGAAGAAGGTATGTTATGGATATTCCATAGGTATGAAAAGCTTCCCCAATTTTGTGTTCTATATGGTTTATTAGGACATAACGATTCTGCTTGTTAGAAAGTCCCTAAACCTGTGCCTAAATCTGATGATTATCATAATAAATTAAGGGCATGGTTGAGATCTATCAGTTACGGTAGAAGAAATATATAAGATAAAAACAAATATCACAGTAGCATTACTATTAATAACAACAATCCTGGAAATTGTCCCTATAAATCCAAACAGTTTTCTACTAATGTTTTGCAAAAATTTGCTAAGCTAAATATGGAGGAACACTTTAATGACAAAAAGGCAGAAAAGCCAGTAGCAGTGGAACAACAAAGGAGCATCCTACATACATTGAAAGCAAAAGACAAAACCAAGCTATTCTAACTAGCAATACTACTGCAGTTGGTGATCTATGATTATTAAATCAACAAAGATTCATTCATGGCTATGTTCAAAAATCAGGTCAACAACCACCAAACACTGGACAGTCCTCAGATGCTGATGACGTGTATTATGTATATAACCAACCAAGACAGGAAACAAAAGGAAAAGGAGAGATGAAATTATACGAACCGATACTGATATAGTAATGCCAGAATGAAGCACTGAAAGTAATGAAGCAACAGGCCTGTCCAAACAGGCTGACCGAAAAAACATGAAAATTATTAATTGGAATTGTTGTCGAATCGGGAATCCACAGACAGTTAGAGCTTTTACGAAAATGATTTCTCTTAAGAAACTTGATATGATTTTCATTATAGAAACTAAAAGGAAAGATTTTGAACTGTTTCAGCTTAGAAACATTGGCAACCTGGACTGTTTAGTTTCTGTAAGACTATTTAGTTGCTGTGAGTTGTGCAGTGGAAGGTAAGCATACTGTTGGTGGTTTGTCTTGCTTATAAAACAATACTGCTAACATTGACATTAGAGGTATGTCTCTAAACATATTCTATATGATTATAACTGATAGTACTTACTCTTAATTGGAGAGTTACTGGCATTTATGGTCATCCGGAGAAAGGTAAAAAAAGATCCTACCTGCAATTTAATAAAATCCTTGTATTTGCCCTATGTTAATTCTAACTGGTTAGTATTTGGGGATTTTAATATTATTTTGTCCCTTTGTTCATGACAGGACTATAAAAATCAGACCAAAGAGGTTTAAGCAGTTTTGGACTAACTCTTGCGAGAAAATTATGAGACACTTGGAACAATCAACATTCCGTACAAAAAAGCAAAAGCATGTGTGGATTCTTTTCATAGTTATTGGAAAAAAACTATCGAAAATATCCCTTGTACTGTTAGAGGGATTGAAGAACGGTTTGGAGATCTCCGTATACTAAAATTCAAACTAAAGAAGTGATGGATAGAGCTAAAGAACTTGAAGTTCAACTAAATGTCATGTTGGATCATCTTAGATATACTGCACACATGGTAATCAATCAATTTCATTCTATCAATTCTAAACTTCCTATTTCTCTCATTTTATTATTCTCTTTGTTGGGCTCCATCGCACTTCTCAACATATCATGAAGAAGGCTAATGGAGTCAGCATGCAAAAGCACCATTTAGTGATAAAACACTAAGATTTTTCATCAGAGATACCCCCAAAGGAAGAAGAGGAATAAAATTGGGAAACTTGCTAGATGGCCAAATCACTGAAAATGCATGTCTGATTGGGGGAATCCAGCTCCCATGAAGTCAACATTGCCCGCATTCACTCAATCGGAACATTGGTGGCCATCCAATCAAGATTAGGCAATCTATATTCAAGCTCGGTATTTTTATTCTAAAACTAAAATTTTAATATGCATTTTTTTGACCCCGGATGTCTGAATGTGGGTTCCCCTGATTACTAAGAATCCATATACCTAATTGGGGACATATTTACAACAACAATAACAACAACAGGCATACATTATCCCACTAAGTGGGGTCAG